>OODS01000741.1_pt1 | contig 24571 bp, 24 predicted proteins | sample 1671531 | NCBI WGS metagenome assembly OODS01 (sample SAMN06348166, study PRJEB24527) | human gut metagenome | biome: human gut; feature: ankylosing spondylitis patient; material: feces | host: Homo sapiens | place: China | collected 2015-10 | reverse complement strand
TATAGCTTCATCAATATCTCTGAACTTCATATGCTTATATAAACCGGACTTTCTAAAATCATACATAGTACCCACATTATCAAGAAGATGTTTTACCACCTTATATGTTCCCTCTACATCTTTCCCTGCACATACAATATCAAGCATTGGCGAATACTCATTATATTTTCCCATTTCCAATGTATGTGCAACTGCCTGTACTTTCACTGACAGAAATCTCGCATAACCGATATCATTTTCCCGCAATGCCAGTCCCGCCATTGTGGAAAGAACAAAATTAAGCGTACTAAAGCCGGAAAAAATAATATTTTCATATTTTTCATATGCTTCTTTGATTTTTCCCTGCTTCTGGAGTAATCTTCCCTGATAATAACTTTTCATAGGATCGTATTCTGAAAAATAGTCCAGATATTTTTCTGCCTTGGTGTAATCCTTCTTACGTAAATAAAATCCAAATAAGGAATCTGCTGCATGATGCTGTATCTCTTCATTCTCATCATGTAGTGCCAGCTCATACCATGCGTTAATCTGCTTGTCATATTTTTCCTGATTCGTGCATTTATCCGTTATTCTTCTTGCATCAAGCATTACCGCAGCCTGCCAGATAAGCATGTTACAATTCGGATATTCCTTTATAAGCCTCAATGCCCATTCGTAAGTCTTCTCGTAGCCTTCTTCTAAAAACATTCTGTCCATCTTCCTGATAATTTCTTCGATTTCAGTATCTGAAAGTTTTTTAATTTGATCCATCTGTTTTCCCCCTCTCTGATTTGATTATCCCATGATTTGATTCCCAATCACACCCACGCAACGTAGAATATGGTGAATTTTACGGTTTCTATGCTACGTAGAGTGAAATTTGAAGTCACAGAATCATTTCCCATAACAAAGATGAAATAAATGGTTGAAGGAAGAACATAATAAGTACTACAGATGCACATATTATGTAAAAGTCGTTCTTTTTTGAATTTTTCACTATTTTTCTTGTAAAAATACCTGTAAACCAATATGCAATTAGATACCCGACTAAAGTACCTGCAATGTTTGTAATAATGTCATCTATATCTGTCGCTCGTCCTGTGAAAATTTGAGCTATTTCGATAAATGATGTCATTGCAAATCCTGCTATAAATACTTTTTTTGCATTCCTGAATTCTTTCCATAACACTGGCAAAAAGAAGCCAAAAGGAACAAACAATAACACATTCAAGCACGCATTACTAAAATCATTTATCATATATATAAAAGGAATTATATTTACCGTCAATTCAACTTTTAATGATATTATATTTGGAAATCCTACCAATGCTAAAACAGCAGTTAAATAGAATCCAAATATTATATAAAGAATGGTTATTTTCCAGCTACGGAAAAGCAACTTGTTATATATGCACCAGATAGGAATTATAAAAACTGCTGCAGCAACAATTTCGATAAGTGTGCTATATATTCTATACATATTTTTCTACCTCCACTATTCCCGATTTATCAAACTCTTTTTATTTCTGCTGAATCATCTTAAAATGCTCCAATGCCTCCACAATTGCTTTTTCCTTTTCTTCCGGACATTGTGGCTGTTTACTATCATCTGCTTTTGGCATATTATAATTCTTTCCAACCTCAATTCCGCATTTAAACATAAGCCATTTTTCATCATCATCTGAAATAAAACTGTTCATCATATCCGCAAGTTCAGATTTCGTCACTACATCCTTCAGACCTTCTGCGACATCAGAAATCTGTTTTTCAAGAGATATCATATCAGAATTGATTTTACTAATTTCAATTCTGTTGTTAGCAGTCTCCATGCTTAACTGAAGTAATTCTCTCTGACCGATTAAATCACGATTTTCTAATATGTAATCTTTCATTTTTTTGAAGGTTCTTATTAATGCCTTACTCTGTTTAACAGCCAATGGTCCTTTTAAAACAGTCATCAGCATATATAGTCCTTGCTCTGTAAATACATGTGGATTATAACGACTTTTTGAGCTTATATTTGCGGTCGAAAAATTCGTCCGCAAATACTCTGTCTCGTCATCTGTCAATTCATATATATTTCCAGCGGGCTGCCCTCCTTGATATGGAGCATCCTGCGCAGTTCCTTCGGTATGACTATTCTGCCGAGTGAGTCTACTCTTCTGGTCAATCCTGTAATTTTCACTTTATTGTCCTCCGTTACTTTTGCATTTGCATTCATGCTTTGGAGGTAGTATATGGAAATCTGTATGAAATATGTATAATTCAAGGGGGAAAAGACATCATCTATACATGCTTGCATGCAATTCGATGTATGTCTTATTGACCCGCACTACACTGAGAAAGTAGCAATTTACTGCTTAAAGGCAGTAAATTAGCGGATTAAATATGTATCTATATCCATCAGCTCTCTCTCATCTGCAATATCTACATATACACAGTCATTCTTCTTTGCCACACTTCTGCCACCCTTATCACCCTCCAGTGATAAAAGCTGTGGTATAAGCGATGAATTAAATACACACGGGTTGCCTACAGCATCTCCACAACGAAGTGAAAACGCCAATCGCTTACCCCCTGTATTTTTAATCACTTTGTCTATTAATTTAATCACGCTTTGACTTTTTAAATATGGCTGGTCAGCTACTGCAAACATGTAATATTCCTCTTTTTCGGCAGTATGATGCGTCACTTCACTGCTTTTCTTAAGCTTTTTCTGCTCCTGCACCGCCATAATTCCTGCCTTTATAGTGTAGGATATGCCTTTTTCGCTGTCCGGACTTATGACTGCATGGCAATCTGGGATACATGCGCAGTAGTCCAATATTTCCCGGTAACGGGTGACAACTGTTATATCTATGGTCTGGCTGTCTGATTTTGATTTATTATATCTATTTTTAATTTCCGTCAAGTGATCAAGCAAATGCCTGTACATAGGTTTTCCATCCAGCTCATAAAACAGTTTGTTACTTCCAAAACGGCGGCTGTTTCCAGCCGCCATGTATATGATATGAATCATTTCACTCTAAGGTCCTTTTCGTGCCAGTTTGGGTCTACCATTCCCATAAGTATTTTTTCAGGGGTAAACGGAACTGTCCTGTGCCATACGCCTGTTGCGCGATAAATGGCATGTGCCAGCGCAGGAGCCGGTGTATTGATAACTATCTCACCGATTGACTTAACTCCGAATGGACCTGACGGCTCATAGCTTGTCTCAAATTCGACATTGATATTGCCCACATCCTGTCGTGTCGGTATCTTGTACTGCATGAGGTCATTTTCTGCGATTTTTCCACCGGCATTGTAGGTGACATTCTCATAAAGCGCCATGCCTATTCCCTGACCTATGCCGCCCTCGGTCTGTACACGCGCGAGGTTTGGATTGACCGGAATTCCGCAGTCCACAACAGCCTGATAATCAAGTATTTTAACTGCTCCTGTCTCCTTATCAAGCTCTATCTCGACCATTCCTACCATGTATGGAGGAGGTGAAACAGGTGATGAATATGTCGCTGTGACATCTACAGGTATCGTGTTGTTGACCTGTGATTTTGTTGCTATATCGGAAAGACTTACGCAAACCTCCCCATTGTCTGCACCGTCCGGATTTATGATATACACCTCTTTGCCGTCAAAATCCACCTCTGATGCAGCATGGCCCAGCATCTGTGCACCGATTTTCTTTATGTTTTCACGAAGCTCAAGTGCTGCATTCTGTGTGGCCATTCCTGTAATGTAGGTGGTTGATGAGGCATATGAACCTGAATCATAAGGAGAAGCATCCGTATCCGCTCCAAACACGGTTATATCATCCGGCTCGCAGTCGAGTACCTCAGCCGCCATCTGCGCAAGTATGGTATCACAGCCTGTTCCCATGTCTGCCGCGCCTATCATCATATTGTAGGTGCCACAGTCTGAAAGCTTTAAGGTACACGATCCGACATCTACATTTGATATGCAGGAGCCCTGCATTGCAAGTGCCATGCCTGCCGCACGAACCTTGCCATTTCCCATATCGCGGACAGGATACTTGTCTGCCCAATGGAAATTATCCGCACAGTGCATTATGCATCTGTCGAGTGCACATGCATTGGCTGTCTCGCCAAAATATGCCGGCATAAACATGCCCTCACGGACGATATTTTTCAAACGGAGCTCAACCGGGTCTATATGCAGCTTTTCAGCGAGTTCATTGACAGTTGATTCAAGTGCAAAGATACCCTGTGTAGCTCCATAGCCTCTATATGCTCCTGCCGCCTGCACGTTTGTGTACACAACATCGCACGAAAATCTGGTTGCCTCGCAGCCTCCTGTATAAAGAGGGAGCGATTTATGACCTGAGAGTCCTACTGTTGTAGTGCTATGCTCTCCGTATGCTCCACCATTTGACAGCGTATAAAGATCTATCGCCCTTATATGACCATCCCTCATTGCTCCAAGACGCACGGTGACCTCCATCTCATGACGCGGTGACGCGATAGTCTGGCACTCTTTTCTGCTGTAGATTATCTTGCTCGGACGCTTTGTCTTCCAGGTAACAAATGCCGGATATACCTCACAGACCGCTGTCTGCTTGGCACCAAAGCCTCCTCCGATACGCGGCTTTTCAGCACGCACCATGGACTTAGGAATATCGAGTGCATTGGACAGTATTCGGCGCAGGTGGAAAACAATCTGTGTCGAGCTGATGCAGTGAAGCCTGCCGTATCTGTCTATCTCACAGTATGCTCTGCAGGTCTCCATATATGCCTGCTGCGCTGCCTTTATGCGATAGGTGTGCTCAATAATCTCATCGCACTCCGACAGAATTTTCTCTACATTTCCATGCTCATCCTCCTCATGATGAATGAGATTGCGCTTTACATCGCCTGTATTTATGCTGGATGACCAGTCATCCTCAGGATGCACAAGCACCTTGTTGTCCAGCGACTTTCTGAAGTCAAGCACCGGCTCAAGAATCGTGTACTTTACTTTTATCATGTTAAGAGCCTTGTCTACAGCCTTTTCCGATTCACCTACCACAATAGCGACAGCGTCACCTACACTTCTAACATGACGGTCAAGGATTAGTCTGTCGTACGGTGACGGCTCCGGAAAGGTCTGGCCTGCGATAGAAAAACGCTTTTTCGGAACATCCTCCCAGGTGTATACTGCGACCATGCCCGGTACCTTAAGAGCAATATCTGTCTTTACATCCTCGACAATTGCATTCGCATAGGGGCTTCTAAGAAGCTTTATGACAAGCGCATCACGCGGTGTGATATCATCAGTAAATACCGGCTTTCCGAGTAAAAGCTGGCTCGAATCCTTCTTCGGTATACATTTTCCAACTGCGTGGTAATCCCTTCTCGCGCGGTTGAAGCTGTTTACATTAGTTTGATTTGTGCTCATCCTGCCACTCCTTTCCGATATCCTCTCCGTAGACGCCTGCCTCGAGATTAAGAGGTGCGCCCTCCTTCTTACTGTTTAAGAAATTTCTGATTGAGCGGAGCTGACTCTGATATCCTGTACAACGACACAGATTTCCTGAAAGATACTCAAGAACTTCCTCATCAGTCGGGTCAGGATTTTCTCTTAAAAGTGCCACAATATTTACAATATAACCTGGATTACAGAAGCCGCACTGATCCGCTCCCTGTGCAGCAAAAAATCCTGTAAACTGCTTAGCTTCCTCCTCAAGTCCCTCAAGGGTATCCACGGCTCTGCCGTCTGCCCTGCCTATCGGCATGCTGCATGACAGCACAGGCTTTCCATCCAGAAGCACTGTACAAAGACCGCAGTTGCCTGACTCACAGCCCCTCTTCACTGAAAAGCAGTTGTGCTTGCGGCAGAAGTCCAAAAGCACCATATCCTGGTCAACCGAGTCGATTATTAACTTTCCATTTAATTTTATTTTAACATCCATATACATGAATTCCTTCCTACTTAATGCTCGTGCATTGATGTCATCACACTAATAAAGCTCCCAAAGTTTCCTGCATAACTTCCATGCATCCGGTAGCGATTACCTTATATCATCGCAGATGTCAAGCGACTGTGTGACAGCGCGGCGTGTAAGCACCCGGCAGATCATCTCTCTGTACTCGGCTCCTGCTCTGATATTGCTTCCAAAACGGATATGCTCTGCAACATATTCTGCAAATTTATCTATTTTTGCATTGTTCTCGGAGTTCTCCGTCAAAGCTACATTACCGTGCGTCTTTGCATCTACTATACCATCGAGTATGCCGTCCTTATCCCACACAGGCTCTGCCATATATGGTGATGCTCCGATGACCGCCACATACCTGCCGTTTCTATTTGCCACTGCACATGTGAGCACAGGAAAGTCTGTTGACTGGTTTCTCTGGCTTAAGTATACTACGCCCTTTGCATTTTTCGGCACTATTACTGATACGAGCACATCGCGCGTGGTTCTTGGAAGTGCCGCAAACTCGTCCAAATCCATAATTCCTGCCTTGTGAAGCTGCACCTTTGCTCCCAGCGCCCTGAAAATCGTCATGACATCTGAAAATCCAAATCTGCCCCAGATGCTTCCTCCGACAGTCGCCACATTTCTAAACTGCACTCCGACGATATGTCTGACCGACTCTGCGATTGCACCGTGTGTATATGCATTCAGGGTTTCATGTGTCTCTATCTGCCTGAGGGTTGCATATGCACCGATTCTAAACTCGTTTTCATCCTCATCAATCCGGTCAAGTCCGAGATCGCACAAATCAATTGCCGTGCCAAGTGTCTTATTTTTCATTTTGAGCCAGAGCATGCCGCCCAGCACAAAATTCGGTTTTTTCTGATAAAGCTCATAGGCTTCATCAAGGCTTTGCGCCCTCACATACTGATTGTAATAAAACATATTTTTCTCCTATATCAATACATTTCAAGCTCATACATGGCTTCCCACCTAATGTCCTGCTCCTTCATAAAGGCTATGAGGCTCTCCCTGTCTGAAAGCTCTGCACGCCATGCCAGACCACAGCCCGCCGATATAGCAGACGGAAGAGGAATCGTGCGCCCCGGAATACCACATGCCTTGCCCTTGATATCCAGCTTTAACGGCGCTGTGGTAGTCTCGAAGGTAATGATTAGCCGCTTTTTCTTTTCTCTTACCAAATTATTATCCATCACATCACACTTAATATAACACTAAGGACTCACAATAAGAGAGGCTGCAGCCATTTTCTCGGCGATATCATACATGTTCGTCACCTCTCCGACTGCAAGCTTATCTGACAGCTCATAGTAATTCAGACATGTTCCGCAGGTAAAGATTTTCACGCCACGATTCTTAAGCTCCTTTAAATCCTCAAGGCACTCTGAGCCATCACAGGTCAGCTTTGCTCCTCCATTGTAGAAAAGCATGGTTTCAGGCGGATTGTCCTGCTGCGAAAGTGCATAAATGAAGCCCTTTATGAGTACACTGCCCAGCTCCTCGCTGCCCTCTCCCATATAGGAAGAGCGGATTACAACGACTCTGTTATCTGTAGCCGGCCTGCATGTGTACTGTGAAGCTTCGTCTGTATCCGAAAACGCTCCTGTGTTAAGAGTCTCAATTGTCAGCTTTACACTGTAGCTTCCGTCGTCGAGCTTATTGCTGTCGCAGCTATAGCCCTTCTGTGCAGCCATCTTTTTTAAATTTTCTACTGCAATTTCATTGTCCACAAGTGTCTCCACTGTGTCCGGCTGTGTGAGAGCCTCAATTGCCTTCTTTGTCTTTACTACCGGGATTGGACATGTATCCCCGATTGCATTTACTGTAATCATATTTATAATCCTCCCTATGTTATTTAACTTGTCAACCCTCAAAATGCAGGGCATGCAGCCTGTCAGCATATTTACATAAGCTATGATAGCTTAAAATCAGTTCACATATATCGGCACATCGCAGCGCTTAACAAATCGTCCCACCTTTGCAGCCGGAAGCCCTGCGGCTTTAAGCTCATGCAAAAAGGTATCTGCCTCAAAGGCTTTTACTGCAAACAGCAGTCCTCCTGAGGTCTGCGGATCGAAGAGCACCTCCTCCATTGAGAAAGGTATATTTTTTGCAAAACGCACCTTGTCACCTACATGGTTTCTGTTGCGCTGCGCCGCTGCCGTGAGGAAAAACTCATCTGCGCATCGCAGTGCTCCGGTAATGACCGGGATGGAAATCGAGTCGATAAGTGCTGTTATATCATCATTTAACATCTCGCTCAGATGTCCTAAAAAACTAAAGCCCGTGACATCTGTGCATGCATGTATTTCGAAGCTGTGACTGATCTCTGATGCCGCGCGGTTTAGTGTGGTCATGGAGCTTACCGCATCCTCAATTGCACCTAACGGAGCTTCCCCGACACGGTTTGCGTTGCACACAAGCCCAACTCCGAGCTTCTTGGTCAGTATAAGCACATCTGACGGCTGCCCTGTATTGTTGCTGTAGATGTGTTTGGGATGAACTGTGCCCATGACAGAAAGTCCGTATTTCACATCGCTGTCTGCTATGGAATGACCACCTGCAAGTGTACCGCCTGCCTCTATCACCTTGTCAGCGCCTCCCTGCATTATTTTACCGAGTATATTCAAATCCATTTTCTCAGGGAAACAAACGATGTTCAACGCACTCTTAACTGTACCGCCCATCGCATAGATATCACTGAGCGCATTTGCGGCCGCTATCTGTCCAAACGTATATGGATCATCAACCATCGGTGGAAAAAAATCAAGCGTCTGGACTATCGCCGTGTCATCTGAAATTCTGTACACTGCCGCATCATCGCTGCTATCATATCCGACGAGCAGATTGCTGTCTTTTTCGCCCTTTGGCAGCTTTACTAAAACATGACTTAATAAATCCGGACCAAGCTTTGCAGTACAGCCACCGCCTTTGCAAAACACTATTTCCTGTGGCATGTTTGCTCCTTTCAATTGTTTAATACTGTTTATCTCAATGCCGCAATCTGCATAAGCGCTTCAGCGGCCTCATTTATCTCATCATTTGTATTATAATATGAAAATGAAAATCTCACCATACCCTGTTTTTGTGTTCCAAAGAATTTATGCATCAGTGGTGCGCAGTGTATGCCGCTTCTTGTTGCAATGCCATACTCATTCATAAGTATATCCGACACCTCAGCAGAATCCATATCAGCTATATTTACTGAAACAATCGCACAATGTGCTCCATTATCGGGCAGCATGTCGAAATCCCCATATATCCTGATTCCCGGGATTATCTTTATTTTCTTTAGAAAAGCCTTCATCAACATATACTCTTTAGCATATATGTTATCCACACCAATTTCTTCAATCGCCTTTATTCCTGCCAAAAGCCCTGCAATTCCCGGGCCATTTAAGGTACCGGCCTCAAGTCTTGTCGGAAGCTCCATAGGCTGGCTCTCAAGAAAGCTGAGCACGCCGGTGCCACCGCTTTTAACCGGCTTTATATCTGCTCTTTCTCCCACATAAAGTCCTCCGGTTCCCTGTGGACCCATCAGCCCCTTGTGCCCTGTGAAGCAGAGCACATCAATATTCATGTCTTTTACATTTATCGGAAGCACACCGGCTGTCTGCGATGCGTCAACTATAAATAAAAGGTCATGCTTTCGTGCGATTTGCCCTATTGACTTAATGTCCACCACATTGCCTGTGAGATTTGAAGCATGTGTGCAGACGATGGCTTTTGTTTCCGGACAAATTGCAGCCTCTATATCCCGCGGGGAAATCATCCCTCTTTTTATTCCTTCATCACTGCATGGCACAATATCCACGCACACTCCCCTCTCCCTTTGCATATAAAGAGGTCTGAGCACCGAATTGTGCTCGAGCTGTGTCGTAATCACATTCTCCCCCGGCTCAAGCAGTCCGTGGATTGCAATGTTGAGCGACTCAGTGGAATTTGCCGTAAAAACAAGTCTATCCGCATCCTCCCCGCCGAAAAATTCTGTAAGGCACATTCTGGCCTCATATATTTTCCTTGACGCATCAAGCGATGCATCCGACATTCCCCGACCTGAATTGCCGCAGTGCTTCATTGCATCAAGCACAGCATCATATACCGCATCCGGCTTTTTAATTGTTGTGGCAGCGTTGTCCAGGTAAATCATAGTATGTCCTCATTTACTTCTCATCCAAGCAGATAAAATTTCTTTATATAAAGCTCATCATTTATATTTTTGCTAAGCATATTTGCTTCTGTATGCTTTGGAAGATTTGCATAAATTGTTGAATCATTATTTAATTCACACGATACTTCCCATGTTTTTAGTTCTTCAACTATTTTATAATCTTTAATCCTGATTATATTTTTATTGTTATATGCAAGTACCGATTTTGCTTTACTTGCAGATATTATTATATCCTGAGGGAAAACACCTATGTGTGATATGTTGTCCGTATCCATCGCAAGCTGTTCAATCTGCTCATCAGTGACCTCAAATACGCTATCCCATTCCACGGCAAGAACATGATGCTTATCCTGCCATTTCACCTGTGATATATTGTTGCAGCCCACAAGCAGTGCCTGCTCCACAGACATAGGCCGCATGAAGAAATCTTTTTTGTCGCGGACTGCACTCAGCATGCCGCTCTCAATACTTCCGATACGCTCTGCCAGACGATACACCTCATCGCGATTGTGTGACACAAAGATAACAGGATTGTGAAAATCGGAAAGCATCTCCATAAGCTCTGATTCCATACTTCTTTTCACATGCTCATCCAGTGCCGAAAAAGGCTCATCGAGCAGTATACACTCCGGTTTAGCCGCAAGCATGCGAAGCATTGCCACGCGCTGCCTCTGGCCTCCCGAGAGATGATCCGGATATGTGTCTGCCATGCCATCAAGCCCATACCGCTTCAGCCAGACCTTCACCTTTTTTTCATCGCGATGTCCCATTGCTATGCATATATTTTCCATCACGGTCATTGTAGGAAAAAGTGCATAGTCCTGAAACAGATAGCCTACCCTGCGCTTACCGGGGTGCAGATTTATGCGATTTTTTGAGTCATACAGCACCCGGTCATTTAATGATATAAAGCCTGAATCAGGAGTCTCTATCCCTGCTATACACTTGAGTGTCATACTCTTTCCTGAGCCCGACATACCAATTACGGACACAATCTCGTCCGTAAGCTCCATGTCAACCGAAAGCATGAAATTATCCAACTGTTTTTTTATTTTTACTATGAGCGACATTATTTTTTCTCTTTCTCTTTATGCCCTTGCTTTTGCCGCATATCATATTTATCGATACAAGGCATGCAAACGAAATCGCTATGATTACTATGCACCAGAAGCCCGCTGTGGCATAGTCACCACTTTGGATGACCATTGCTATCTGCTGTGATATGGTCGATGTCTTTCCCGCTATATTTCCGGCAAGCATTGATGTGGCGCCGTACTCACCGATAGCTCTGGCAAAGGCCAGTGTGACACCCGATATGATGCCGGGCTTTGCCATCGGCAAACGAATTTTCCAGAAAACCTTCCACTCACTTATGCCGAGAGTGCGCGCCGCATATATGACATTTTCGTCTATCTGCTCAAATGCCGCTCTCGCATTTCTGTACATGAGAGGGAGTGCAATGATGGTCGCTGCAACCACACAGCCAAGCCACGTGTGTACTACCTGTATACCCATGCTATTGCTTAAAAAACTTCCAAAGGGACGTCTTGTACTGAAAATCCTTAAAAGGATGTATCCAGCCACGGTAGGCGGCAATACCATCGGAAGTGTTAGCAGTCCATCCCAGAATGCCCTCACTCTGCCCTTTGTGTTTATAACAAGCTCAGCAAAGGCTATTCCAATAAAGAATGAAAAAACCGACGCTACTATTCCTGTTTTTAATGTTATCCAAAGCGGTGCGAAATCAATCGTTCCCATTATTCATTTACCGTAAAATGATATTTCTCAAATACTGACATTGCCTCATCTGTCTGAAGATATGCAATAAATTCCTTTGCGGCTTCAAGCTCGTCTGCTGTAGTGTTGTCACCCTTTAAGGCTGCTAACGGATATATAACATCACCTGTTAAGCTGTTTGGAAGCTTTTCTATAATGTCAAGCTGATTCTCGTATCCGAATGTATCTGAGTAATAAACTGTTCCTATTTCGTTTGCACCCTCAGCTACGGCAGATGCAACTGCACCTACATTTGCACAGCTGTTGATTTCCAGACCGCCAAGTGCCTTTGAGATATCAGAATCTGAAATATCCTGTGGCTTTGAAGCATCTCCTTCAATCATTTTTGAATTTACAAGTGCTACTCTGGTGTACTGTCCTACAGGAACTGTTCCGTCAGCAAGTGCCATATTTTTAGCCTTTGAGATGTCTGCAAAGCTGGTAACTGCCGTGCCACTATTCTTATATGTAACAAGGCACACCTGATTATTTAAAAGGTCAACACGAGTATCATCAACCACGCTTCCTGCTTCATAACCATTCTGAAGCTCATCCATCTGTGCCACTCCTGCTGAGAAAAAGATATTGCACTTCGCGCCCTCTTTAATCTGTGCCATCAGAGTTCCCGAACTGTCATAGTTGTTCTGGAAGTTTACATTTGGATGCTCCTTGGTGTAGGCTGCACAAATTTCATCCATAACACTGTTTAAGCTCTTTGCCGCAAAAATCGATAAATCTACATCTACATTACCGCTCTCTGCAGTATCCTTCTTTCCGCAGCCTGCAAAAAGTCCTGCTGTAAGAATAAGTCCAAGCGTAAGTCCTGCATATGCTGCAAATTTTCTCTTTAAACCCTTGCGCTCCTTTACTGATTTATCAGTGCCTGTTGCTCTTCTTAAAATCACACTTTTAATCTCTCTTTTCTTTTTATTTATTCATCATTTGATCTGCTCCAGCAGCACTGAAATGCTACCTCCGCACACCATTCCCTCATTCTCGGCATCGTCAGTATTCATGCTGACATCAATCAGCTCACATTTGAACTCCTGATTGCGAAACAGCCTCCTGCAGCGGCTTATAACTAAAGCCTCCGCACAGCCTCCGCCTATTGTTCCAACAATACGGTTGTCTGAGCTCACAAGCATCTGTGTGCCAACTCCGCGCGGTGCACTGCCGTTCTTTTTTATGATGGTACACAGTATGTACTTCTCATCCGGGGAGTGTGTAACTGATGCACAATGCCCAGCCACCTCAGTAAGTGCGTCAAGCACTTCGTTATCTATCTGAGTGCAGCTTGTACGCTCATTTTTACACTTTACTATCTCGCTTATCACCGAAAGAGCAATTTCCTCCGGTGTCTGTCCACCTATTGCAAGACCTATCGGAGAATGTAATCCTGATATAATTTCCTGTGAAAATCCCGATTCTTCAAGGTCTTTTTTCACTATCACAGCTCTTTTCTTTGAGCCCATCATACCCACATAGGCATAGGACTTTGTGAATATCTCTGTGAGGCATTCCATATCGAAGCGATGTCCTCTTGTCATGCATACATAGTAATCATCCGCCTGCGGCTGTAGCTTGGCGAGAGTTTCTTTATAATCGCCGCAAATCACATGGTCTGCGCCTTGGCGCTTTGCATTGTCTGCAAACAAAGGTCTGTCCTCTATCACCCATATGTCAAATGCCAAAAGCGATGCCATGCGTACAAGTGCCGCCGATACATGCCCTCCACCGCAGATTATGAGACGTGGTCTGCTGCCTATCTGCTGTCTGAACATCACAATGGAATTATCATTGTCATCTATTTCATCAGCCCACACATTGCCGTATGCCACTCTTATTCTGCCATCTATATAGAGTGCCTTTGCCCCGGCATGTGCTCCTTCTATGACTGTCAAAAGCTCACAGCGGCTGTCCACAGGTCTGTCCTTTATCGAAGCATATATGTTGGCCGGAATCAACTTCACCTCGTCACCGGCATGAATCTGACCACCTCTTACGACTACCGCAAACACACCCTCCTTTGGCATAATGCACTCGCCCATCCTCTTGTATATGGCACAATGCGAATGGCACTGCTTGCCTATCTGCGTCATCTCAAGGATGGTATCTCCTATGCAAAAGCGTGTACCAAGAGGCAGATTTCCTAAATCAAATCCTGAAATAATTAAATTTTCACCGAATGCACCGTTGTCTATCTGTGCCCCTCTTGCCCTGAAGTCATCTATTTTCTCCGCGGAAAGCAGGCTGACCTGCCTGTGCCACTTTCCGGCATGTGCATCTCCCATGATGCCGTAGTCTGCAACAAGCTCCGCCTGTGGCACCTCTCTCTTTTCAGTTCCTCTCTCTTTGCTTATATTGATTGCAAGAAGCTTTCCCATTATTTTCTATCAGCCCCCTATCCGGCTCATATTTCTTGCTGCATTTACTTCCGCAGCTTCTATCTCTGTAGTCTTTGTCTCTGTAGTTTTTGTATATGTCACTGCATTATCATTAAAATTGTGACACCTTGGCTTTGCCTTTATGGCAGCCCTTAATGCCCGGACTATTGCAAAATCTTTTTCCACATCATCTGCAAAATCCCATGAATCAGGTACTAAATCCATCGTCACGCTGCTTCCCAGGCATGGCATAAGCCTGCCGTCAGCCGTAACACGTATGCGGTTGCAGGTGTCGCAGAACTTCCCATGAATTGCCTGAATCAGACCTACTCTGATACCAAGTTCCGGAAAAATGTAATACTCTGCCGGGCCGTTATCCGGAATTTTCCGTTTGTCATTTCCCGAATTAATTTCTTTTGTTTTTTCAGTATTTATACGGCAAGGTTCTCCATACAGTTTTGAAAGTGTACCAATAACCTTCTTATATGGCTCGACTCCGTTGGTGTGTCCTTCACCTACCGGCATCATCTCTATAAAGCGGATATCTGTACCTTTTTTTGCAACATATCGTGTGAGCGCCACCACATCTGTCTGCGGTGTGAGCACCACATTGATTTTCACTCTTATTCCGCACTCTATAGCGGCATTGATTCCATGCTTTACTTCTTCAAGCAGCGGTTTTTTTGTGATGCGTTCATATTCTGACGCATCTATAGTGTCCAGGCTCACATTTATGCTGTCTATGCCTGCTTCCTTTAACCACTTTGCATGCTGCGCAAGCAGTACTGCATTTGTAGTAAGCGATACGCTGCTGACACCCGGTATCTTTTTGATTTGTAAAACCATTTCATCAAGCTGCGGATGCAAAAGCGGCTCACCGCCTGTCAGACGAAAATGCTTAATTCCAAGCCTTGTGGCTGCGCGGACTATGCAAAGCACCTCTTTTACGCTAAGTATATTTAGTGCATGACAGTGCTCATTATTGTCACAGGGATTGCAGTAATAGCAGTTTAAATTACAGCTATCTATCACCGATATGCGCATATAGTCAATCTCTCTGCCAAATCCATCGCGCATGTTAAAAGCCCTTTCCAAAACCACAGTTAGGAAACGTGCAGACATCACAATTCAGGCAGAGGCCGCCTTCTCCAAGTCCGGCAAGCTCATCTGCATAAATCATATCACGTGCCATAAGCCTAGGCAACACAATATCAAATATCGTGCGCTTATTGTACATGGCACAGCCGGGCAGCCCACATATCGGCACCAGCCTGTCACCTGCATCATAGTACGACAGCAAAAACATGGCTCCCGGAAGCACCGGCGAGCCGTATGACACAATCCGTGCGCCTGTATTTTTGATGGCAAGCGGCGTTTTATCATCAGGATCCACGCTCATTCCACCTGTGCAGAATACAATTTCCGCTCCGGCTTCTATCGCGCGTAAGCATCCTTCTGTGATTTTTTTGTCATCATCATCAAACACCTCATGAAACATCATCTGTGCGCCAAACTCTGCTATTTTTTTTTCTATAACAGGTGTAAATGCATCCTGTATCCTGCCATGGTACACTTCGTTTCCGGTTGTAATTATTGCTGCTTTTCTGACCACAAACGGCTTAATATCAAGGATTGGACCATCCTCACATATATTAGAAGCTTCCTTTAGCTTATCTTTTTTTATGACAAGCGGTATGATTCTTGTTCCGGCGAGCTTATCACCCTTTTTCACAGTGGTATTGCCGTGCCTTGTGGCTATCATCAGCTCTCCAAAGGAGTTGACCTTTTCAAGCTTTTTGCTATCCACCTTAAGCAGTCCATCACAGTCTGCGATTACCTCTATCTTGCCCTCCTTTACGGAGGACGGATGCATTTTACTCGCAGTGCCGCAAGAAACGCCTGATTGTGTGTCTGCTTCAATTTTCTTTGTGCCACATGCGCTCATACGATAAAGCACCTCCGCAGCCTCATTCTCGTGCATCATGGTCTCATCATTTTCCCATATATATATGGTATCTTTTCCGACACTAAGCAGCACCGGTATGTCCTCTTTTGTTATGATATGCCCCTTGCGAAAAACTGCATCCTTTTTCACGCCGGGAATAATCTGTGTGATATCGTGGCAGAGCACCTGTCCGACTGCCTCAGTTGTCTTCATAAGCTTCATATAATCCCACACTCCAATTATTATCTCTGTAAATATTAACTATTCCAAACCACACCTAGTACACCGACCGCACTCACTGTCATACTGCAGTAAAATATCAAGCCCATGCTCTATATTTCCCATCAGAAAATCCATGCTCTCCGACACTGCCTTCACACTGCCGGGCAGATTAACTATCAGTGTGTTTTTCCTGATGACGCAAACGCCTCTGCCAAGCATGGCGCGCGGTGTAAGACTCATGCTGTACGCTCTCAGTGCCTCAGCGATACCCGGTGCATTGCGCTGTGCAACATCCATTGTAGCTTCCGGCGTGATATCCCTAGGTGAAAAACCTGTGCCGCCGGTTGTAAGCACCAGATTGCATTTCATGTCATCACTCAACCTGACAAGCTCGTCTGCAATCTGTTTTCTCTCGTCCGGTATGATTTTATATGAAACCACCTCGTACTCATCTTCGGGAAGCATCTGTCTTATTTTTTGGCCGCTTTTATCCTCGCGCCGGCCCGCTGCGCCTTTATCACTTATCGTTATAATCCCTACAGTATACATTACATCACCCTGTTATCCTTGATTAAATGTGTATTTTTAACTATTCAGCTGTATAGTGTCCACTCTTTCCACCGGATTTTTCAAGCAGATGTATCTGCCCGATTTCCATTCCACGGTCTAGCGCCTTACACATATCATATATGGTAAGAAGCGCCACACTGACCCCTGTCATGGCCTCCATCTCTACACCGGTTTTGCCCACACAGGCTGTCGTGCAAATTGCCGTGATACTGCTGTTTTTTTCATCCAGCTCAAACTCAACATCACACTTTGTCATAGCAATAGGATGACAGAGCGGAATAAGCATGGAATTGTTCTTTGCTCCCATGATTCCTGCAATCCTTGCCACTCCCAGCACATCACCCTTTTTAGCCGTGCCCGTAGATACAGCCCTGTATACAGCGTCATTTACCTTTATCGTGCCGCAGGCTTTCGCCACGCGGTATGTGTCATCCTTTGCGTGCACATCCACCATGTGGGCTTCCCCTGCCTCATTAAAATGTGTGAGCTTTTCTTTATTTTGTTCCTGATTATTGATATCTAATCCGTTTTGCTGCGTCAATTAATTAATCCTCATTGTAACTGTTCAGTTACCATAATTTATTATCTATTAGTAACTGCACATTTAATAAACCCTTATGCCGTGCTCAAATGCCGATACCGCCTCAAGCACACTGCCTGCTATACTCCTTGCCTTGTCAGAGATCGTAAAACAATTTGAAAGCTCCCCTTCGCGTGGATCGATATCCGCTATCTTGAAGCCTTCCTTGAAATAATAACCCTCACGGATAAGACCTCGTATGATGCCTGTAATTGTAGCATTTACCGGAACATATTCAGACAATTTATTGTCATAGCTTCCTTTATCCGGATATATCCGCGCTATCTCATCGCCCTTTTGCACAATATCTCCGATTTTTCTGACATCATAAATATATCCTGCTGCCGGAGCGTGTATCACACGCTCACTTGTGAAGCCTGCGATATTTCCCGGAACCCCTGTGTTGGACTGTGCCATGCCATCGGTAATGATGCGCGCCAGATTGTGCCCACGCATGGACTCAATCACCAGATGCACGTCCTTGCCTGCCGTAAAGCCCGGACCTACTCCTATCACAAGCGGTGCCATATTTATTGTGGTGCCCAGATTTTTCTTTGCTATTATGGCATCTACCACAACATCCGGTCTAAAAAGTGCAATTGATTCACCGGTTGGGTCTATGAGAAGCGGAACCTCTCCGGCTTCAAGCACAGCTTCGATAGCTGAGCTCTTCCACTTTTGCGATGCAATATGAGCTTGCGGTGTGTCATTTATCCCGGAAATTGTCTCTGCATCATTCAAGGCAGGAAGCAGTCTGGCTGTCAGACCCTCTACAGTTGCGCTCCCATCATACACTGCCTCGCAAAAGGACACCTGACGCCGTATGGCTGCCGGATAGTCTGTCTCAAGCGCTATCACCCGATGTCCTGCACGGTGCAGTCTGTGGATGATGCCTGTCGCAAGATCGCCTGCACCACGGCATATGATTAACAAATTTTTCTTTTTTATTTGATTATTGCTCATATAATTAGTTACCCTGTTAACTTATTATTTCCATGTTTATCTGTAATATGTCGAAATCCGTCCTTTAAACCCGCTGTCGCGAAGCTTTTTGACATAGACCTGACGCAGCGTGTCTATAACCGAGTCATCAACCACTACATCCTCTGCCATTCCTAGCTCGTTTTGCATAAGCTCATATCTGAACACAACGTCTTTACACAGCTTGCCCTTTTCCCACGTGCCAAGCACTATGATAACATCTGTGGTGAGCGGATATATGACAGGCTCATCCGCTGCCGGATATTTGAGAGAATGGTGCTTTGCTCCATCTGCTTCGATTATAACATAATCTAACGCCTGTGGCATGTCTTTAATCAGTTTATCAAGCAAATCATACGGCAGTCCGCACATTTTTGGCTTTGACTGTTCTGATATTTTCTGCCCCGCCATGCAATATCCATCTTTTATTATTTTATCCCTTAACGAAAAAAAATCGCAGGATAGGTCAGTGTCAGCTTCGACATACATGTGCGTTGTTGTTGTGACAAGCACACCTTTTCCTCTCCTGTGATATTCCCTTGCAAGCTTATGGACGAGTGTGGTCTTTCCACCTGCGCCCACTATTGAAATCACTTTTTCCATATATTTCCATACTTTCCCACAAATAATAAAGCCGCCGGTGTACTTAATGCACCGGACGACTTTAAAATCCTAAGCGTTAATCATCCACACGCTTCACATCATCTTTTTCTTCCATATCCCACATATATGGTGCGTTCTTAGATTTCTTCGGCAAAATAATATTGAGAAGAATAGCGCAAAGTGAGCAAGGCACGATACCTGAACCGCCAAATATAAGCTGTACATAGTATGGCAGGTGTGATGTAGCACCTGTTGTAGCGCCAAGTCCGTAGCCTAAACCGATTGCAACTGAGATAATTGTAATCTCACGGCTGCCGATTGGCTCCTTTGTGATGAGCTCAATTCCGGAAATCAGGATAGAGGCAAACATCATAACCGCAGCTCCGCCGAGCACCGACTGAGGCATGATTGACATGAGAGCTCCAATTTTTGGGCAGAAGCCGCAAATGATGAGGAATATAGCTCCCATTGAAATAGCAAATCTATTGACAACCTTTGTCATTGAAACAAGACCTACATTCTGTGAGAATGAGGTATTTGGCAGTACTCCGAAAAGCGCTGCAAATGATGAACCAAGACCGTCACAGATAACACCGCCGGAAAGCTCTGAATCTGTAGCCTCTCTGTCCATTCCACCCTCCACACAGGCTGAGATATCGCCAACTGTCTCGATTGCAGTAACGATAAACATGATGCCAATTGGGATGATTGCATTGGCATGGAAGGAAATTCCCACATCTGAAAGCTTTCCAAAGCCTATAAAGCTTGGAACTGCTATCCATGCTGCATTTTTAACCTCGTCAAAGTTTACTACCCATGAATATGTGTATTTGACACCGTCAGCAGTCACACCTGTATGTGACATGGTAAGTGTCATAATGATTGCTACAACATATCCTGCCAGAATACCAAAAAGGATGGCAGATGATGAAAAAATACTGCGCGACGGTGCAAAATGCTTAAGAAGCACGATTACTATAAGTACAACCATTCCAAGAAAAAGGTTTGGCAGTGAGCCGTAATCATTTTTGCCTGTGCCACCGCAGAAGTAGTTGATTCCCACTCCAAGGAGTGAAAGTCCTATTGCTATAACAACTGAGCCTGTAACGATTGCAGGGAAAAACTTGCGTAAAGGCTTTAAGAAGGCTCCGAGTATGCCTTCGAAAATACCTCCTACAATGCAGGCTCCCATAATAGCTCCATATGCTATAACTCCGCCGCCACACGCTGCAACTGTATTATTTAATACTCCAAGAAAGCCCGAAGAGGTTCCCATAACGATAGGTACCTTTCCGCCGACCGGTCCGATGGAAAACATCTGTACTAATGTGACAATACCTGCGATAATCATGGCATTCTGTAAGAGAGCTGTTCTAAGCTCCGCAAAGCCTGCGTCCGCTGTGAGTCCACATGCTCCCATAACTATGATAAGAGGTGTAAGGTTTCCGATGAACATAGCCATAACATGCTGCAGTCCAAGCGGAATAGCCTGAGACAGAGGTATTCTGCCCTCAAACTGGTAAGGTGAAGAGTTTGTTGTCTTTTTCATTGGTTCCTCCAAATATTTATACTCTTATTTAATAAACAAATCACAAAATTATTTTACGAGCATAAGGCTATGCGGTCAATTTAGTATTACTTATAATATAATATCCATCTACTTATAAATACATGCTATTGAAATCCAGACATATCCATATCTTCGAGAGACATCTCAACCTTTACTTTCTGCGAGTCGATTATACCCTTGGAAAGTAAAACAACAGTTTCATCTGTACTCTCGTTGTCCCAATCCACGCCTAATACATTTCTGCCATTCATATATATAGGAAATTTAAACCGGAGACCTTTTAATATTCTGCCATCCTTTTGCTCTTCCTCATAGATAAATACATCGGACAGAAAGCTCTTCAAAAATGTCTTCTTTTCCAGATCTGTAAATTTATCATACAGCTTATCAAAGAATAAAAGGAACTGGTAAACATTATCTTCTGAGATTTTGTCCTGCCTGATATTATATAGTCTTGTTTCGACTTCTTCCATGGCATCCTCAATATCAGTGATTTCATCATATAGCTTGTCTAAACGTTCCTGCATGTCATTATATTTTTTGTCATAATTCTTATCGGATACAGATAAATGATCCATCTGGTCAGCAAGCCTGTTTTTTGCCCCGGTTGTCTGGCTCAGTCTATCTTTTAATCCATCATATTCCTTGTCAAGCTCCGAAGTATCAATGCTGCTTCCTATCTGCTTACGGATTTCCTGCTCAAACTTTGGGTTCTTTACAAATTTACGGATAATTTCCTCAACTGCCGCATTGATTCTGTCCTCATTCCACTGTCTTTTATAAGTACAGCGGTGTCCGTCCACAAGCTTCCTGTGTTTGCAGGCATAATAGAAATAATCCTTGTAATAGCCTCCGTCCGGATGCTTCTTACGATTCACATTGCCATACATACCGCTTCCACATACAGGGCACTTAATAATCCCTGATAAAATATGTTCATGCTCAAGACTATGTGTTTTTACCTGTAAAACACCTGTCTCCCGCCGCTTTCTGTGTGCCTGGTTCCACATTTCTTCTGATATAATTGCCTCATGGACTCCATCACTTAGCAAGTAATCCTTTTGTTTTACGATATGATATTCATTCCTTGTTCCCGGAATCTTCTCATTTTTTCTTCTGCCAAATGCAAGCTTACCGCAATATATCGGATTGTCCAGCACACCCTTGACGAATGATGTAGAAAAACCTTCAATTGTGTTATTCTGGCGAAGCTTTTTCTTATAACCACTGTTATTTAAAAATGCAGCTATCGCAGCCATTCCCATCGTTGTATTGACGAATTTATCATATATAATACGGATAATCTCTGCTTCATCTTCTGCAATGATAAGTTCACCATTTACCAGCTGATAGCCATATGGCGCAAATCCGCCGTTCCATCTGCCTTCTCTCGCTTTCTGTCTGCGGCCTTCCATTGTCTGGACAAGGATATTCTCACGTTCTATCTCTGCAACCGCAGATAACACAGATATCATCAGCTTCCCGACATCCTTAGAGCTGTCAATCCCATCCTCTACACAGATAAGATTAACTCCATAATCCTGCATTTTCTGCAATGACGATAAAACATCTGCAGCATTTCTTCCAAATCGTGACAGCTTAAATACCAGCACATAATCAACATTGTCTTTGCCACTTTCTACATCCGCAAGCATCTGCTTAAACTGTGGTCTGCCTTCCACACTTTTTCCAGATTTACCCTCATCAGAATATTCCCCGACGATAGACATTTCCTGATACTCTGCGTATTTTCTAAGCTTGTCCTTCTGTGCATCAAGACTGTAACCATCTACCTGCATGGAAGTGGAAACTCTTGTATATATGTAACATTTCTGCTGTTTTTCATCAGATGTTATCTCCTTTTTACTTCCTTGGAAACCTCTTTAATGCTTTCAAGATATGCTTTTTCGACTGGTGTCAAAGTAATCTCCTGATATTTTCTGTATTCTGACTTTGCTTTCTCCAACGCCTGTTTATGACTTACAGAACCGGAACCAGTTAAAAGCTTTCTGTTTCCTGATGACAAAACACTATCCAATTGCTTTACATAATCATCCATGTACATAGGTTTATGTTCAATTGCATTAATTTCTGCCAAATCAAAATAACCAGATACAAGATTATTTAATACTTTTAGTTCACTCTCATCCAGATAATTTTTTGCAATTCCTATATCTTTTAATGCTGGTAATTCACCTGAAAATGAAGTAAGTCCCATAAATGGTTTTTGTGCATCAGCACGTTGATATATAACCTCTGCCGCAGTATGACCATGTGCTGCATAGTGAAGTTTATTCTGAACAATTTTAAAGAATCTAACAGACTCTTCGCTATGAGGATTGTAATCTACACTCGTAGCATACAAATCAAGAACCTGGCGATACAATACCTTTTCTGAAGATCTTATATCCCTGATTCTGTCAAGTAACTCTTTCCAGTAATTTCCTCCACCATTTCCTTTCAAACGCTCGTCATCTATCGTAAATCCCTTAATCATATATTCTTTTAGCCGCTTTGTTGCCCACTGCCTGAATCTTGTTGCAATCACTGATTTAATACGGTATCCAAGAGAGATAATCATATCTAAATTGTAATAAGTAACATTATATGTTTTTCCATCATCTGCAGTTGTTCGGAATTTCCGAACAACTGAATCCTTATCCAGCTCCCCTTCTTCGAATATATGCTTTATATGTTCACTTATATTTGATTTACTGCATTGATATAATTCAGTAAGCTGCTGTTGTGTCAGCCACACTGTATCATCTTCTATTTTAACTTCTATATTTGTCTGCCCATCATCAGTCTGATATATAAGTATTTCCCCATATTCATCGGTTCCAATTTTATCTGCCATAAGCACCTCTCCAATCCATTACTTCTTAGTTATGAAATGTGAACGCATGCGTTCGCTATTGTCCCAACTAAATTTTATCATCGTTCCAACCTCTGTTCAACCAAAACTTTTTCCAAGATGAAAGAATAAAACAAAAAGACTCCACTCTTATGAATGAAGTCCCGTAATATATGTATACATCCCGTAGCATATTATCTACAGGATGCCAGCTGCCTATGCAGCCTTTTTGTCCAGAAGCTGTTTTATCCCACCTAAGTAATAACAGAACCGGTCAAATTGTTTCTGCCTGCTTACTTTCTCGTCATCAATTGAATCCTTGATCATCATACACACCTCTACTTCTTCTTTTATCTCTGGTGCATATTTAATAATCATGTCTGCAAGAAAGCTACAGCAGCGTTCAAAATCCTTGTTCATTGCCAAGCCTCCTTAAAATATTATCTTGTGAATAATTCACAGAACATATTTTATCTCAAGACTTACTAAAATGGAATAGATTTTACTGAATGGTAGTTTTCAAATATTTCTATCTATCACAAATCAATTCTTTCAAGGCACATATCCTGCGATATAGCCAGAGTCTTCTATGTCTTTTCCTGCTTAAACAATATTCCTTTTCTCTTTACCTGTGAAATATACAGATTGGAAACCTTCATGCCGGCATTATGTTCAGCCACATACTTCTTTATCTCATCATATGTTGCCTTAGTCAGTTCTGCCCTTGTTTCTTCCACTTCATCTATTCTATCATATTGAGCATCCAATCGTCTCTGTAAATCTGATATTTTTTTATCGTAATAAGTGTCCGTAACATCCAGATTATCCATCTGCTGTTCAAGGCGGGTTTTTATTGTCTCCGCCTGATGAAGACTTGCATTTAATACAGATAACTGTTTTTTCAGGTCCGTTGTGTCAACAGTCGCTCCATAACAATCCCAGCTGTTCTACCCCATAGGTGCTGTTTTCATCTTCATCTGTTTTATACCCTCTCGATATCCTGT
>OODS01000714.1_pt1 | contig 25550 bp, 19 predicted proteins | sample 1671531 | NCBI WGS metagenome assembly OODS01 (sample SAMN06348166, study PRJEB24527) | human gut metagenome | biome: human gut; feature: ankylosing spondylitis patient; material: feces | host: Homo sapiens | place: China | collected 2015-10 | reverse complement strand
TGTCCGGCTTCACCGCAAAGCTGGCCGGCACCGAGCGCGGCATCACCGAGCCCACTCCCACCTTCTCCGCATGCTTCGGCCAGGCCTTCCTGGAGCTGCATCCCACCAAGTACGCTGAGGAACTGGTGAAGAAGATGAAGGCCAGCGGCGCCAAGGCTTACCTGGTGAACACCGGCTGGAACGGCACCGGCAAGCGCATCTCCATCAAGGACACCCGCGGCATCATCGACGCCATCCTGAGCGGTGCCATCAACGAGGCTCCCACCAAGAAGATCCCCTACTTCGACTTCGAGGTTCCCACCCAGCTGCCCGGCGTGGATCCCGCTATCCTGGATCCCCGCGACACCTATGCTGACGCTTCCCAGTGGGAGGAGAAGGCAAAGGATCTGGCTGGCCGCTTCATCAAGAACTTTGCAAAGTACGAGGGCAACGAGCACGGCAAGGCTCTGGTCTCTGCCGGCCCCCAGCTGTAAGCTGAACCTCGCCTGAATCACAAGCAAACCAAAGGACGTGTTCCCGCAGGGGAGCACGTCCTTTTTGGTTGCAATCCGTATGCTTTTGTGTTACTCTATCAAAAGAAGGGCACTGTGCTGCAGGCACAGGTGGTCAAGCTCCTCCGGCATCCGATGTCCGGGGGTGTTCAATTTTTTGTGATCCTCCGGACGGTACAAATGGTTACAAAGGATACCCAAAGGAGGAGTCCATTATGGATGTTTTGAACATTGTTTTCAGTGCACTGAACCTTCTGGCTACAGTGATCGTTGGTGTCATTCAGGTGACCTGGATGATCTCGCGGGATGTCTTTCGGGGCATCCCGCGCGCAAAACATTATTCCAAAAGCAAAAAAGATTGACCGCCTCTGTTCCCCAACCGAGCGGTCAATCTTTTTGACATAATGCCGGTAAGGAGCTGACCAATCTGCAGCCAGCGCCCTTCCTTTGCTTTTAGTATAGTGTCATCGTAACTTTTTGTCAAGATATTCTTGCAGGACGCCCGCTCATTCTCCTTCAAAAGCGTGGGTAAACGTTCCGTCGGTTGCGTTTTCCACACAAGTCTGCTATTCTGTGGAAAAGGATGTGATCTGCATGGACGCAAAAATGTTCGGTGCCTTTCTTGCCCAGGTGCGCAGGGCGCAGGGCCTGACCCAGGCCGAGCTGGCCGAACAGCTGCATGTGACCGACAAGGCCGTCAGCCGCTGGGAACGCGGCGTCGGTCTGCCGGACATCAATACGCTGGAACCTCTGGCCGACGCACTGGGCCTGTCTCTTGCGGACCTGATGCACTGCCACGACCCGGCACAGGAGCCGCCAACTGCGCCAGTCCCACTGGAAGATTTCTTTTCCATGCTGCGCCGCCGCCCTGTGGCGGACTGGCATTCTGTCCGCACTGCGCTGCTCCGGCTAAGTATCGCCCTGGCACTGTGGGGCATATTCGCCTGCCACGGAACACTTGCAGTTCACTGGCGTTCCCTCAGCGATGGTTCTTTACAAGCCGATGGCTGGATGTCCTCGTGGGTCGTTTTTCCGCTTCTGGCCGGAATGGAATTTCTCATGCTGGAACTCTGGAACAGCTTTGAACAGAGCGGTTTCTATCACCGTTACCTTGAAGCGTGCACCCTTCTGGATACACCGTTTTTACGCCTGACGCGGGTCATATTGGAACTGCTGCTTTTCTTCGGCTTTGGATTTTTGGTGCCCTGCGCGGAAATAACCATCATGCTGTTCAACTGAGATAAAAATCAGCCCCGGAACGACCATCATCGTTCCGGGGCTGGTTGCTTTTTATCGTTTATTTCGCCGCTTCAAATTCGGCTTCGATGTCCGCACCGGGGGCCGGGGTGGCAAGGCTGACCACCACGCAGGCTGCCAGCGAGAACAGGAAAGCCGGCAGCAGCTCATAGATGCCGAACACGCCGCCCAGCGGGCTGATGAGGTACTTCCACACAAAGACCATCAGGCCGCCGCAGAGCATCCCGGCCAGCGCACCCTGCCAGTTGCAGCGCTTCCAGAACAGGGCGCACAGCACCACCGCACCAAAGGCGCCGCCAAAACCGGCCCATGCAAAGCTGACAATGCCGAACACGCTGGAATCCGGGTCGCGGGCCAGCACCACGCCCACCACGCTGACGCAGATGATGGTAAGCCGGGCTGCAAACAGGCTCTGCTTTTCGGTGAGCTTCATATGGCCGAACTCCTGCAGGATGTTCTGCGAGACACTGGACGCCGCTGCCAGCATCTGGCTGTCGGCGGTGGACATGGTGGCCGCCAGAATACCGGCCAAGATCAAGCCCGCCAGCACCGCCGCCAGCACACCGTGCTGTGCAATGAGACTGGCAATGCGCACGATGAGGGTCTCGCTGGAAGAGCCGCTCAGGAATTCCAGCGCACCGGCTTTGGTCATGCCCAGGCCCACCACGCCGATGACGATGGAGGCCGTCATGGCAATGACCACCCACACGCTGGCAATGCGGCGGCTGAGCACCAGCTTCTTTTCGTCCTCAATGGCCATGAACCGCAGCAGGATGTGGGGCATGCCAAAGTAGCCCAGGCCCCAGGCCATGGTGGACACGATGTCCAGCAGGCTGTAGGAGGCGGCCATGCCGGTAGCGGCGTCGTGGCTGGCCGCCATGGTCAGGTAGCCGGAAAGGCTGCGGGCGTTTTCCATCACGGCACCCCAGCCCCCGGCCACACCGATGCCGTAGGCCAGCACCGCCACCAGTGCGATGCTCATGACCACCGACTGGATGAGGTCGGTGGTGGTCACGGCCCGGAAGCCGCCCAGAATGGTGTACCCCACGATGACCAGTGCGGACACGATCATCGCGATCATGTAGTCCACGCCGAACAGGCTGTGGAACAGCTTGCCGCAGGCCGCAAAGCCGGAAGCCGTGTACGGGATAAAGAACACGATGATGATCACCGCACCCAGCGCGTTGAGCAGGTTGCGCTGGTCATGGAACCGCAGCGACAGGAACTGCGGCACCGTGATGGCGTCCAGATTGGCCGAGTAGCGCCGCAGCCGCCGGGCCACGATGAGCCAGTTGAGCCAGGTGCCCACAGCCAGGCCGATGGCCGTCCAGCCCGGCGACGCAATGCCGGTGAGGTAGGCAAGGCCGGGCAGGCCCATCAGCAGCCAGCTGGACATATCGCTGGCTTCGGCGCTCATAGCGGTGACCAGCGGGCCCATCTTGCGGCCGCCGAGGTAAAAGTCGGTGCTGTCCTCGTTGGACTTGCTGTATACAAAGCCCACCAGCAGCATGCCCACCAGATAGATCACAATGGTGGCAATGATGCAGACATTTGTCATAAAGGTTCCCCCTCTCGTTTGGCTTTTCCCGCGCAGCGCGCGGGGAAAGGATGGTGTTATTTTATCACAGTAAAGTAGCAAGGTACAGCATTTTGCGCCTGCACGGCTGATTTTCGCGCTTTTGTGGGGATTTCCGGCTCAGAACGCCGCATTTTCTGCCACTTTGCCAATAGAATTTCTCCCCTATCCGCCTGTGCGGAGCGGCGCTTCTGCTGCTTTGCGCTGTCCTTTTAAAGCGGGCTGTGCTATAATCAGACCGGATTTCGGGATATTTATTACTACAGGGAGATGTTTTTATGCAGAATATTACCATTCGGAATGTATCTCTGGCCGATGCGCCCCGCATTCTGGAGATCTACGCCTGGTATGTGGAGCACACGGTCATCACCTTTGAATACGACGTACCCTCACTGGAGGAATTTGAAGGCCGCATGCGCCGCACCATGCAGAAATACCCCTACCTCGTCATCGAGCGGGACGGCCGGGTGGAGGGCTACGCCTACGCGGGGCCCTTTGTGGGCCGGGCCGCCTACGACTGGGCCTGTGAGCTGACCATCTACCTGGACCACGACGCCCGGAAACACGGCATGGGCCGTGCCCTGTACGAGGCGCTGGCCGACCGGCTGCAGGCCATGGGCATCCTGAACCTGTATGCCTGCATCGGCTACCCGCAGGTGGAGGACAAATACCTGACCCGGAACAGTGCCCGGTTCCACGAGCATCTGGGCTTTGCACTGGTCGGCACCTTCCACAACTGCGGGTACAAGTTCGGCCGCTGGTACGACATGATCTGGATGGAAAAGATCATCGGGGAGCACCGCCCCGACCAGCCGCCCGTGCAGCCCTACATTTACTAAGCCCCACACACAAACAGCCCCGGACTTTTCAACAAGTCCGGGGCTGTTTGTTTAGAATGAAGGAGAAAATCCGGGAATGTCAGATGGTTTTACACCGCCGGGCCGCCGCGCTCGGCGTCCAGTGCCGCGCGGAACTTCCGGTTGGAGACTGCGTTCTGCCCAAAGCCGATGAGTGCCCGCAGCAGGCCGATGATCCAGAAGCCCTTTGCTTCCATCACGATGCCGTCCACCGTCTCCTGCCCGACCATGCCGCCGGTCATCTGGGCCAGCGCACGGACAGGCATGTTGTACTGGAACAGCAGGTTCAGGTCCGGCGTGCCCTCGCGGGAACTGCGCTTGAGCAGGGTGTGCAGCACGGCCCAGGCCAGCCAGCACAGCGGACTGCGGCTGTGGTTCAGCTCGCCCAGCGTCATGGTCTGGTCGATGTGGGGCCTGTCCTCCGGGATGGCGTGGCCCAGCAGGGCCTCAAAGGCGGCATCCGGCACATTCTTGATGTCAGCGGTGCGGTAGCACTGCACAGCCTCGCCAGCATAGGGGTCCGGGGCACCAGTGCCCTGCACGGGCACCTCGGCGCGCAGGCGGATGTCCTGTACGCTGGCACCCACCAGCAGCTGGTAGCTGCCGCCCTCGGTCTCCCAGCGGTCCGTTTTCACGTTCCAGTAGCGGAAGGCCTTGTCGTCCAGCGGAATGGTCACGGTCTTGCGCTCCCCTGCCTGCAGGAACACCTTGACAAAGCCCTTCAGTTCCTTTTCCGGGCGGAACACGGCTGCGTCGGCCTTGGCCACATACAGCTGTGCGATCTCGGCACCGGCGCGGCTGCCGGTGTTGGTGATGGTAAAGGTGACCTTGTCCGCGTCCGCTTTCAGGTCGGAGTAGGCAAAGGTGGTGTAGCTCAGGCCGTAGCCGAAGGGATAGCGCACCGGCACATGGGCCGTTTCGTAGTAGCGGTAGCCGATGTACAGGCCCTCGCGGTACTCCACGTTCTGCTGTTTGCCCGGGAAATACCGGGCCGCCGGGGTGTCCTCGTAGGTCAGGGGCAGAGTCTCGGCCAGCTTGCCGCTGGGGTTCACCCGGCCGGTGAGCACGTCCATGATGGCACCGGCACCGGCCTGCCCGCCCAGATAGGCGTGCAGCACTGCCTTGCAGCGGCTGACCCAGCCCGTTTCCACCACGCTGCCGGCGCTCAGCACCACCACGAGGTTCTCGTTGGCCTGCGCCACAGCTTCCAGCAGCTGCTTCTGGTTCTCCGGGATGCAGATGTGGCTGCGGTCCAGGCCTTCGCTCTCGCTGGACTCGTCCAGACCCATGCAGAGCACCACCACGTCGGCCTTGCGGGCCAGTGCGGCGGCCTCTTCCACAAAGGCCGGGTTGGGGGTGCCGCTGCGCTCATACCCTGCGCAGAAGCCTGCCAGCGTGATGTCGTCCGCCTCGGCGGCGTCCTTCAGGTTGTCCACGCGGGTAGCGTTCACCGAGCTGGAGCCTGCGCCCTGATAGCGGGGCGTCTGCGCAAAATCACCGATGAGGGCCACGCTCTGCCCGGGCTTGAGGGGCAGCAGGTCATCCTCGTTTTTCAGCAGCACCACGCTTTCGGCGGCGGCACGGCGGGCCAGCGCATGATGAGCGTCCCGGTCGAACCGCTTCGGTGCGGCCTGGACTGCCGCATCGGTGGTGAACACCAGCTCCAGCAGCTCGTCCACCCGGGCATCCACCGCGGATTCCGGCAGACAGCCCTTCTCCACGGCCTGCATCAGCCGCTTGGCCGAGCCAAAGCCGGGGCAGGGCATTTCCAGCGTGGAGCCTTCGCGCACACCCTCCACATGGTCGTTGGAGCCGCCCCAGTCGGTGACCACGGCCCCGTCATAGTCCCACTCGCCGTGCAGGATATCCTGCAGCAGGTGATGGTTCTCGTTGGCGTAGGTGCCGTTGACCCGGTTGTAGGAGGTCATGATGCACTTGGGCCTGCCCTCTTTCACGGCGATCTCAAAGCCGGTGAGGTACAGCTCCCGCAGGGTGCGCTCGTCCAGCACACTGTTGCTGGCCATGCGGCGCAGCTCCTGATTGTTGGCGGCAAAGTGCTTGGGGCAGGCCGAAACGCCCACCGACTGGATGCCGCGCACATAGCCTGCTGCCAGCTTGCCGGACAGGTACGGGTCCTCCGAGAAATACTCGAAATCGCGGCCGCACAGCGGGCTGCGCTTGGTGTTCAGGCCGGGGCCCAGGATCACATTGACGCGGTAGGAAGCGGTCTCCTCGCCCAGCGCTTTGCCGATCTCCTCGCCCAGGGCGGGGTCCCAGCTGTTGGCCACGGTAGCCGCCGTGGGGAAGCAGGTGGCCGGCTCCGAGGGGTTCAGGCCCAGATGGTCGGCCGGGCCCGCCTGTTTGCGCAGGCCGTTGGGGCCATCCGACAGCCAGATGGCCGGCACCCCCTTGTTGGGCAGGGCATGGGTCTCGAACACGGTGGCACCGGAAAGCAGGGCGCATTTTTCCCGCAGGGACAGTTTGGCGATCACATCTGCATATTTCATTTGGCTTCACCCTCTGGGAAAATGATCTTATAGATGGGGAAATAGATTACCATCTGCACGCCGCCGTTGATCACGGTGATGAGCACATTGTACACCGCCGGGGAGAAGAACTGCTTGCACAGGGGCACATACAGGCCCATGAGGAAGCTGCACACGATGGTGATGAGCACAAAGGCGATGACGTACCACAGGATTTGATACCAGATGTTGCCCTTGGACTTGAAGGTGATGTTGCGCTGCATGGGGAAGTTGACGCACTGCGCCAGGAACAGGGTGATGGCAAAGGCGGCAAAGTAACCCATGCCGCCGGTGGCGTCCCCGGTGACCGGGTAGTTGAACACATAGGTGTCCACCGGGCCAAGGTTCAGGTGGATGAGCTGGCAGGGGATGCTGCACCAGTCGGTGTGGGCGTAGAACAGCCCCGGCAGAAAGGTGAGCAGCAGGTACTGCAGCAGGGTGACCAGCATGGAAAAGGCATAGAACTTGATGAACTGCCCGGCCAGCTTGGCCAGCTTGGGGTTTTTCTCTGAAATGGACATGGGTATTTACTCCTTATGAACTTGCACGGCAGCCACGGCCGAACCAACGGCGCTGTCGGCCTGCAGGGTCACACAGCCTTCGGTGCCGGCTTCCACGATGGCCATGGCCTCGCCCCAGTAGGGGTCGGTCTGGCTGGTGCGGTAGCCCTGCAGATTGAAGGGGCAGGCATTGCCCAGCGCCAGCAGGCGGCCGCCGGTCACCTGCACCCGGATGGGCTCCCGCACAGTGGGCTTGAGCACGCCGTTCTGGTCGGTGTAGCGCAGGCGGATGTAGCACAGCTGGCCGGGGCGCAGCACGGCTTCCTCCGGCTCGGCCCGCAGCTCGGTGGCAGGGCCGGCGGTGGTCAGCGCACAGCGGCCGGTCTCCTGCCCCGCTGCGTTGTAGGCCACAGCCTCCAGCGTACCGGGCTGGTACGCACAGCGGAAGCGGAACAGGCAGTCGTTTTTCGCATTCTTGCGGGCGATTTCCTTGCCGTTGAGCACCAGCGCCGCGGAAGCCGCGCGGGCATAGACCTCCACCTCAGCCTGCTTTCCCTCGCAGCCGGGCCAGGTCCAGCTCGTCATGGCGTCGGTCATCTTCCAGGCCGAGGGCGAGTGCTTGTCGCCGGTGTGGTTCACCGGGCGCACGGCCAGGAACGGCCCTTCGGCCTGTTCCAGCGCCACCCGGGTATACAGGGCCTCACCCAGCGGCTTGCCGGTCAGGTCGATGCGGCCGGAACCGGCGCTCACCCAGCCAAGGCCGCCGTCAAAGCGGGGCGCGTTGTCGGCATACTCCCAGCTGCCCACCATCACTTCGCCCAGGTAGTCCATACCGGCCCACACAAAGTCACCGATGAGCCGGGGTTCTTTCTTGGCCAGCTCCCGGAATCGGTAGGCGTCGCTGCAGAAGGTCTCGCTGCCCAAGATCAGGCGGTCGGGGTATTTTTTCAGATCGTGCTCGTAGCGGTAGATGCCGTAGTTGTAACCGGCAATGTCCATGTTGGCAAAGGCGTCGCGGGTCTTGACGTCGCAGCCATGCAGGGTGGCACCGTGCTTCATGAACTCGCTGCCCAGCAGGCCCGCCAGATTGTTGAAGAACTGGCTGCCCACGGCCTTTTTCTTTTTGGTGGCGTCCTCGGCCTGCTTTTTGGCTTTTTTGTCGCTGTACACACCAAATCCGATGGAGCTGAGGAAGTTGAAGAAGATGTTCACACCGCAGGTCACCGGGCGGGTATCATCCAGGCGGTGCAGATACCGGGTGAGCTGCTTCGTCAGGGCAATGCCCTTTTTCTGAGCCGTCTCGCTGACCTCATTGCCGGTGGAATACAGGATCACACAAGGGTGGTTGTAGTCCTTTTTGACCATGCTTTCCAGGTCGCTGCGCCACCAGTCGTTGAAATAGTCCACATAGTCGTGCTCGGTCTTGTGGATGTACCAGTGGTCGATGTACTCATCCATCACCAGCATACCCTGCTCGTCGCAGGCGTCCAGCAGGGCCTTGGAACAGGGGTTGTGGGCCGAACGGATGGCGTTGTAGCCGTTCTCGTGCAGGATGCGCACCTTGCGGCGCACCGCATCCGGGTGGCACACTGCACCCAGCAGGCCGTTGTCGTGGTGGATGCAGGCACCCTGCAGGATGATCCGGCTGCCGTTGAGCAGCAGGCCCTCCCTGCCCCAGGCAAGGCTGCGGATGCCAAAGCGGGCCGCTGCCGTGTCGGTGCCGTAGGCCGCCTGCAGGGTGTACAGCTGCGGGTGCTCCGGGCTCCAGAGCGCTGCCTCCGGCAGTTTCAGGCGCACCGGCTTTCCGGCCTCAGCGGACGCACTGGCCAGCACGGTAGTGCCGTCCAGCACCTGCAGCTGCACGGTGCCGGGGGCGCTGGCCGCCGCCGTGACTTCCACTTCCGGCGGGTCGATGGACACGGTGCGCACCCGCAGGCCGTCCAGCAGCAGGTGTGCTTCCGGGCCCACCCACAGGGTGACCGGGCGGTAGATGCCCGCGCCGGAATACCATCGGCTGTTGGGCTGGTCGGCGTTGCGGGCGATCACCTGCAGCACGTTTTCGGCATCAAAGTCCAGCTTCCCGGTCAGGTCTGCCTTGAAGTCGGTGTAGCCGTAGGGGTTGAACGCCAGCTTCTCGCCGTTGAGCCAGACTTCGGCGTTGTGGTACACGCCCTCGAATTCCAGCACAAGGGTCTGGCCCTGCAGGGCTGCGTCCGGGGTGAAGCGTTTTTCGTAAAGGTAATCATAGCCCTCGTACCAGCCAGTGTTGGTGCCGCCGGGGGCCGTCTCGGTACGGGGTTCGGCCAGTGCCGCATCATGGGGCAGGGTGACCGGCACGGCCGGCCCCTCTTCCAACAGGTGGCGGCAGGTCCAGCCGGTGTTGAACGAACAGGCGATCACAGGCATCTGCCTCCTTTCATTTGATCACAAGATAAGGTCCGGAACCCAAAATACCGCCCGGCAGAGCTTCTCCGCCGGGCGGCTGGGGGATTCATCCGTTCTTTGCGGAGAAGCCTTCCACGATCAGGGTCACGATGCCGACCAGGTAGCACACGGCACCTACGATGGAGATGTGCAGGGCCGTGGCCTCAGAAGCCGGATAGTTGACCGGGATGAAGTAGACGTCCGCAGCCAGCGAAACGCGGGCCAGAACGAATACGGCGAAGCTGCCGATCAGGCAGACATTGGCTGCCACCAGCAGCACGTCGTTGACCACGGCGGGCAGCTTGCTGCCGGCGAACTGGCGCAGAGCCAGGCACACCAGCGCGGCCACGGTGAGCACCACCGGCAGGGTGCTGGTGGCCGAAGCCGCCAGATAGCCCACCATCGAGGTGTAACCATAGACTGCAAGGCCGATCACACTGGCCACAGCAGCCACGATCGTCTTCGTGTTCAGTTTCGTTTTCATGGCTCAGGCCTCCTTTGCAGTCTTCTGCTTCTTGCTCTTGACCGCAGACACGACGTACAGCAGGGCGCACAGTGCGGTGAGGGCTGCAAAGCCGTAGATGCACACGCGGTAGGTCATACGCCACCAGGTCATCACGCTGATGGTGCGGGTGGTGGAGTTGACGCCGTTCATGGCGGCACTGTTGGCCAGAGCGTACAGCAGGTAATGGATGTTCTGCTTGATGGCCAGCAGCATGGTGCGGTCGCCCTTCAGAGCGTCAGCATTCCAGTAGGTGATGCTGTCGTCCTTGCCGAAACCGCAGAATGCGGTAGTGCCAGCCAGGATGGACTCCTTGGGAGAAGCATGCAGGGTAACACCGGTAAAGTCGGTGACGTTGTAGCCCTTGAAGCCCCACTCGTTGCGCATGATCTGCACCTGGACACCAGCGTTTGCGCTGGAGGCCACAGCACCGATGCGGTTGTAGGAGCTCATCACGCCCAGAGCACCCACAGTGTAGGTGTCATCGCGGGAAGGATCTGCCTCGAAGGAAGCGGGCTTGCCGTTGCCCTCAAAGGCCTGCTGCAGGTTGCGCAGCTCCAGCTCACGGGCCTTCTGCTCGGTCATAAAGACTGCGATACCGGAGCGGTTGATCTCCTGATCGTTGAAGGCGGCGTGCTTGATGTTGACCAGGGTGCCCTTGCTCTGAGCGCCCTGCACCACAGCGGAACCGGTGTAACCGGACAGGACGGGGTCCTCGGAGTAATACTCTGCGCCGCGGGCGTTGTAGCCGTGACGATGGATGTTCATGCCGGGGCCGATCATGATGGGCAGGTTCAGCACCAGGGTGCTCTCGCCCAGGGTGATCTCACCCACGCGGTAGGCCAGTTCCTTGTTCCAGCTGTAAGCGATGTTCTCCGGGGTGGGGCCGACGCGGGTGCCGTAGTCGTAATCGGCAGCATCTGCATACGGGGTGCCCTGGTAGCTGCCCTCGGTCAAGTAGTGCGAGTCGGAACCGTTGGGGCCGTCGTCGGCTGCGTACTGCAGCAGGCCCACAGAGTCGATGTTCTGGATGTTGTGGAAGGCGTTGGAGGCAAAGTTCAGGAACTCATCGATGGTCACTTTGCCGACCAGCTCATCCCAGCGGGGATCGTCGAAGTCAGCGCCCTTCAGGTCGTTCAGGGTCAGGGTGCTGGTGGTGTCGCCGAACACGATGTCCGAGGTGTCCTCATCGGTCTTGATGTCGATGAAGTCGTTGGCCAGCAGGGTGGCCAGACGGTCCTCGGCCTTCAGGCCGGTAATGGTGGTGGGGAAGGTGCCGTCCCAGTCGCTGCGGGACAGATAAGTAGCGGTGCCGGGGATGAAGGTGTTGATGTCCATGGAGTAGTCGCCGTCGCTCACTGCGTTGGTGATCTCCACGCCAGCCTTGCTCACAGAGAAGGTGTCGGCATCCACAGCGCCGTCCCAGGTCCACTGGTAGGTCTTGGAAGCATCGCCGTCGGCGGTCATACCGTCGGCAGTGGTCTTGCCCTGAGCAGCCAGGATGTTGTTCAGAGCATCATGGGCGTCAGAGCCGATGGCGAAGTAGTAGTCGCCCGGGTCCACGATGAAGGTCTTGGCGTTCTGGCTGTCGTAGCTGGCCAGCAGGCTCATGTCCACATTCATGGCAATGGTCTGGCTCTCGCCGGGCTGCAGGGTGTTGGTCTTTTCGTAGTCCATCAGCTGCAGGGCGGACTTTTCGATGCCGTTCTGCTTGTCGTAGTCGGTGTAGGGTGCGCTGGCGTACAGCTGCACGACAGCCTTGCCGGCCACATCGCCGGTGTTGGTGGTGGTCACGGTCACGGTAGCGGTGCGCTTGTCACCGGTGATGACCACGCTGTCCAGGGTCTGCTCAAAGGTGGTGTAGCTCATGCCGTAGCCGAAGGGATAGACCACCTCGTTGTCGTAGCTCCAGGTGCCGTCGCTGGTGGCCACGGTGCCGTCGGCGTTGGCGTAGGTACCGGCAGAGGCATTGGCACCGCCGTTGCCCAGCACGATGTCCGCATAACGGGTCTCGTAGTAACGGTAGCCGGTGTAGATGCCCTCGGTCTCGATCAGGTAGGAGTTGACGCTGGTGCCCTCAGCAAAGTCCGAAGCGTTTGCCCAGGGGATGTTGCCAAAGTTCTGCATGGCGGGAGCCAGTGCACCGTTCTTGACGAAGGTATCGCCCAGATGGGCAGAGGGAGCCACGGTGCCGTTCAGCACGTCGGCCACGCCGTAGAAGCCATAAGCACCGGGGTAGCCCACCCACAGGATGGCGTCAATGTCGGGGTCCTCTTCCAGGTTGGAGATCTCCATGGGGTTGGCTGCGTTGACCAGCACGATGACCTTGTCGAAATTGGCCTTTGCTTCCTCGATCATGGCCATTTCTTCATCGCTCAGGCTCAGGATGTTGCCGTTGACGGTGTGCACGCCGTCTGCCAGGCCTTCCTCGCCGGGGTAGTATGCACCGGCTTCGCCGCCGACACGGCTCACCACCACGATGGCAGCGTCGCCGTACTCGGTGTACTTGGACTCAAAGTCGGGGTTGAGCTGCTTGAGCTCGTCCAGGGTCAGCTCGTGGGGATCATCGTAAGCGGTGATCTCGGCGTAAGCCGGCAGGATGCCGCCGCCGAACTGGGGCTTGGTCCATTCCTTGTCCGCAAAGAATGCCTCGTAAGCCGCCAGGGTCTCCGGGTTCAGCTGGAAGCCGCGCTCGGTAAAGGCGTCAAAGATCTGCACGGTGGACTTGCCGTCCGGCACGCTGCCGCCGCTGTTGCCGTAAACAGGAGCATAGCTGCGGACGCCCAGCATGGTGATCTTGGCATCCTTGGCCAGAGGCAGGGCACCGTTCTCGTTCTTCAGCAGGGCAAAGGTCTCCTGCGAAGCCTCGATGGCGAAGTCCTTGAAGCCCTCGTAGGCTTCTTTGGCCGTGGTGAATTCCGACTTGTAGGTCCAGGCATCGGATTCATCGTCCGACTGCTCGGTCACAGTCTGGGTGCTGCGGGTGCCCAGGAAGGCATCCACAGAGGTGCGGTAGAGCTCCAGGATGTTGCCTGCCATCATGGAAACGGCCAGAAGCAGGGCAAACACCATGGTCAAACCGCGCCACAGGTTTTTCTTCTTCAACATTTTGTCCTCCTTTGAAAGTTGTCCGCTCTCCCCCTGTGCGGTGCGGAAGCAAACGCCGCACAAAAAGAAACCGGCAGAGTGATTCAAAGCTCTGCCGATAGTATAGAGGTTTTGTGAATATTTACAACAGATTTTTCCCAAACTGTCATTTTGGGGCCCTGAACTGTCATTTGAGCGGCAGGAGCGCCACCAGACGGAACATGCCGTCCTGTGCCTGCATCGTCAGGGTGCCGCCGTGCTGCTGCACGATGCGGCGGATGCTCTTAACGCCAAAACCGTGCCACCGGGCGTCCCCCTTGGTGGTCTGGGGCAGGCCGTCCACAAAGTGCAGCGGCTCGGCGGCGCAGTTCTCCATGCGGATGAGCAGCATGCCCCGCTCGGCCCGCACCTGCAGGCCGATGTAGCGGCGGTCCGGCTCCAGCGAGGTCACCGCCTCGATGGCGTTGTCCAGCGCGTTGCCGAACAGCGAGTACACCTCGCCGGGCTTCAGGAAGTCCAGCTTTGCACCGTCGGCGATGTAATCCAGCTGGATGCCGCGGCCCTTGCACACGATGGAGCGCTCCGCCAGCAGCACGTCCAACGTCTCATTGCCGGTCTTGACCGTGGAACCGTAGATATCCACCGCCTTTTTCAGCTCGTCCAGCTCCTCGGTCGGCACCCGGCTGCCCAGCGTGTACAGCTGCTTGCGGATGTCATGGCACTTGATGTTGATGAGCTCCACCGTCTCCTTGGACAGCTCCATCTGCTGGCGCTGCTGGCGCATCATCTGCTGCAGCACCATGTTGTCCCACTCGGCGTCGCTGTGCTGCAGGATCTCACACAGCAGGAAGAACAGCAGGATGGTGGTCACCTCGTCGTAGACGCTGTAGACGGTAAAGATGCGCGGGGCACTGTCCACACTAAAGGCGTTGAACAGGTTGACGAAGATGTTCATGCTCAACTGGTAGCCCACCATGATAAAAGTCATCGTGCGCCCGGGCAGTGTGCCCAGATTGCGGCTGTGCAGCCGCCGGGTCAGGGTCAGGCAGCACACCGCGAACAGCAGCACGAAAAGGCCCAGATAGACCCACCGGCTCCAGGCCCAGTATTGCCGGTCCATGTGGTACACCGCATTCTGCAGCAGCTTGGCCCCCCGGTAGATGATGTGCTGCATGGTGCCCGCAGCCGTGGCGTAGAACACCGCCCACGCTGCCGCGATGCGGAAGCACAGCCGGATGCCCACCGCCGCGATGCTCCACAGCAGAAAGGTGCGCAGCGACTCGGTGTAGAGGTTGTGGGGCACCTGCTCCCACACGATGGTAAAGCAGGCCTCCGCCAGCAGGATGCCGGTCAGCCGCGCCGCAAAGCGCTCCTGCCGCTCCAGCTTCCAGGTGGTGGCCGCCACGCACGCCAGCAGTTCCAGCACATAGCCGTGGCGTTCAAACAGATCGATGACCGTACTCATAGCACAAATTCGTTGCCCATGCTGCGGGCCAGTTCCTCCATGAATTCCTTTTTGCGCAGACGGCTGATCTGCAGCTTCTCCCCGTTGGAAAGCACTACGTCGCTGCCGGTGACGGTCTGGATGTGCTTCTGGTTGACCAGATAGCACTTGTTGCAGCGCAGGAAGCCCTTGCCGTGCAGCCGCTGTTCGGCGTCCTGCAGGGTTCCGGTGCCCGGCAGCTGGCCTTTTTCGGTGTGATAGGTCAGCTTGTGGCCCTGCACCTCGATGTAATAGATCTCCCACAGCAGCAGCCGCTGGGTGCCGGTGGGCAGGGCCACCATCACGCTCTCGGCGGCGGCGCGCCAGCGCTGGGCCGCACGGTCCAGCTTGATGCTCAGCGGCCCATACTGGGCAGGCTTGATGATGTAGTCCAGCGCATCCACCTCATAGCCCTTGACCGCAAACTGGGCCATGTTGGTCACAAAGATCAGGATGACCTGCCGGTCGATCTCCCGCAGGCGGTGGGCCGCCTCCATGCCGTTGATGCCCGGCAGCTCGATGTCCATGAACACGATGTCATAGTCGGCACGGTAATGTTCCAGAAACGATGCCGCATCCCCGAAGGCCGTGGTCTCCAGCGGGATATCCCGCTCTGCCGAGTAGCGGGCAAGGCATTCTTTCAGATGTTCCAGCTCTCTGGGGCTATCCTCCACGATCGCACAGCGCAGCATCCGGTTCTCCCCTTCACAAAAACTTTTCGGAATCAGTATAGCGCAATCTGTAAAAAATGGCAACAATTGCCCTTGCACACAATAAACATCCACCAACCGAGCTGGTGGTTGTTCCTTCATTTTTGTCGATTCGTGTCCATTGGGAAACAGCTGAAGGTTTTTCACGCTCCCAGGGTCCGGCCTTGCCCATATTGCAAAAGCAAAAATATTTTCAACATTCAATCAAAAAACAAGGCAATATGTTGACTTTTGCGGAAAGTCTTGCTATAGTATGAGATACAAGGATTCCATATAGGTTCTGCGTGAGAGAATGAGAGACGCACAACAGCCCCTTTCGGCTTGTGGTGCGTCTTTTTCTTTTTGCAAGGTTGGAATCTTCTCTGCGTTTTTCCGTGTGCACCGGAAGTACAGCAGTCCCAAAGACCCGATGGGAGAATGGCCATTCCCGTCCATCATCACAAGAATGACACGATACCAAGAGACTGTCCAAAGGAGAACAGAATCATGAAAAAGATTTCGCGGAAAAGTTTCCTGAAGCTGGCAGCCGCCACCACTGCCGGAGCTGCTATGGCTCCCGCTCTCATGGGCTGTGCCTGGCCCGACACGCAGGACCACACCCCCTACAAAGGCGATATCGTGTTGCTGCTGAGCAACGATATCCACTCCAATCTGGGTACTTCTAAGATCATGAGTACGGACGGCTCTACCCGGATCACCGGCGGCGTGGCGCGAATGGCCGCCGCACAGGCCGGGGTACGCCACCGAGCCTTTGGCAAAACCCTGACCTTGGACGGTGGTGACTACTCCCAGGGAACTCCTTACCAGGACGGCTATCAAAAGGGCTGGGAGATCCTGGCCCTGGCCGAAATGCAGGTAGATTTCTGCACCCTGGGCAACCATGAATTCGACGTGGGCGATCAGGCCGTCGAAAACTCCTGGGTCAACGCCCGGAAAAACCGGCTGCGCTACGGGGTCTACCGCAAACTGCCCCAGTTGCTGGTATCCAATATGTTCATCAAATACAACGCCAACGGCGAGCCGATCTCTTATACCAGCGCCGACATCCGCCCCAATGACCTGAGCACCAATGCTTTTGGTGCCGGGGCCTACGCCAAGACCGGGGCCAAAAACTACGCCATCCGCCAGGTAGCAGGCTACAGGGTGGGTCTGTTTGCCCTGGAAGGCGAGGAGTCCTACGGCTACTGCAAGAACTCGGACCTGACCCGGATGGACTGTGCCGAGGTTGCCAGAGTCTATGCCCGTTTCCTCAAGGAGGAGAAGGGCTGCGATCTTGTCATCGCCATCAGCCACTGCGGCATGGAAGAGGACCGGGCCACCGCGCGGGCTCAGGAAGGCTTCCTGGACGTGATCCAGAACGCTCACGACCATCTCGCCTATGACCAACCCATCGTGGAAAACGGCGTGATCATGACCTCCACCGGCTGCTATGCTCAAAACCTGGGCGTGCTGAGCCTGCAAAAAACATCTGTCGGCTGGACCTGGGTGCCCGAGGAGACCTGCTGCTATGAGCTGACGAAGGCATACGACTACGAGGATCCCCGGGATCTGTCACCGGAAGCTCTGGCATACCGGAGTATGCAGGATCTTCTGGCCCGCTACGACGCAGACCTGACGGCACCGGACGGCTATTTCTCCAAGCTGGGTCTGGACGATGTAACGCCGGACAGCGTGGTGATGACCATCCCCACCGGCTACGACTATATCCAGTACGAAGACGGAAAGGCCATCGGATACACCTACATCCAGTCTCCTGTCACCGCCTTTATCTGTGATTCCTTCAATTATGCCTCCGGCTCTCAGGTATCCTTCGTGTTCGGCGGCTACGTCCGCACTGCGCTGTATCAGGGTGACTTTACCGTCGCGGACGCCTTCAACGAGCAATCCACCGGTGAATCGGCGATCGACCACAGCGCGGGCTCCAGTCTGGTGGTCTGCGACTTGTCCGGTGCACAGCTGGCATCCATCTGTGTCTTTGATGCTGCGTGCTCCGGTGTCACCCCTCAGGGCCGGACCTACGGCGGTGCCGGCACCCTCCACACCGGAAATCTGCGCTACCGCTATCACATTTCTGACGGGCAGATCTCCTGTGATGTTTCCAGCATCGAAGTCTATTTCCCGGAGAGCGACAGCTGGCAGCCTCTGGACTTCCACAAAGCCTACTCCACCTCGTTCACCTTTGAATCCTCCCAGAACTTGGTGAGTCTGCTGCCCTGGGCCAGCAAAATGGCCACAGGGCAGGCGCTTCCCTTTGCCCCCTACGATGAGGCCACCGGCACCTACATGGATGTTCCCTCCGACAACAAATCGGAGGAATACTACCGGTTCTGGGCTCCTTATTGCCGTGGCAAGGGCGTGCTGGAGGGCACCAGCTATGAACTGAAATCCTGGACAGCCCTGTATTACTATGCCGCCAGCATGAACGGTACCTTATCCGATGCCTACACCCCGGACCATCTGATGCAGACCCGCATCCAGGGTTGATTTTCCAACAACTTCTGATGTAAAAAGCCATACGCCCTCGGCTGCGACCACGGCAGGCCAGAAGATTAAATCAAAAACAGCTGGATGCTTCATCTGAACGATGATACACCCAGTTGTTTCTTTTATTGGCACAGCCTCTCTAACAACGCCGTGCAACCTGCCAGCACATCCCGCCATGTGTCCTCGAAATTTCCAGTAAACCACGGGTCGGCCACATCGTGCGGCGTACTGGTATACGACATCAGGAGGGAGACCTTGTGCAACGGGTCGTTCCCTACAAAACGAGCCATATCCCGCAGGTTGCTTCGATCCATTGCAACCAGATAATCATAGGTATCATAATCCTGCCGTGTCATCTGACGCGCCGTTTTGCCTACACAGGAAATGGCATGGTCTGCCAATTTTTGCCGAGCGGGTGGATAGACCGGGTTGCCCACTTCTTCCGCACTGGTCGCAGCGGAGGCGATTTCAAATTTTTCTGCAATACCGGCTTTTTCCACAAGGTCTTTCATAACAAATTCCGCCATGGGACTACGGCAGATATTCCCCAGACAGATGAACAAGATTCGGGTCATTTTCTCTCAGCTCCTTTGGGCAACAGTATACCATTGTCGGGACAGTATTGGAATGGGCTTTTCCCTGCTCTGCCAGAACGTAACGAAAAGCATACCCTCCACCAACTGTGCAAAGACATCCGTCCAGCCCGCAGAATGCCAGCTTCTTTCGGAGATTGGAAACGGTATTGCCAACCACTTTTAAGGTATCGGCGCAATCCTTTCCCCATACAGCATCAAAAAGCTCTTTTTTAGAGAGCGTCGTTCCTTCGCAGACTGCCAGCACCCACAACAGGTCGGATTCAAGACGTGTCAACGAAATATTTCTGCCGTTGGCTGAAATTTCATGTCGAGTGTTGTCAATCACCAATCCCGGCAGTTCCAGTTTTTTCTTTGCGCAGAATGTGATCTGCTCCGCATCAATCTGCGCCTGTTGCAAAAGGCGCAGAATCGTTTGCTCCAGTACCGGGTCCGGGGTGTTCGCTCGTATCACAATCATGGAAGGCTCCTGTGTCACCGTTACTCTGCATCCATTTCGCGGATCAGATTGACCATTTCGATGGCGCTGACCGCGCAGTCATAGCCCTTGTTTCCGGCTTTCGTACCTGCCCGCTCGATTGCCTGCTCGATATTTTCAGTCGTCAGAACGCCAAATAAAACAGGAATACCGCTTTCCAGCGAAACTGCTGCGATGCCTTTTGAGACTTCGTTGCAGACGTAGTCGTAATGGCTGGTAGAGCCGCGAATCACTGCGCCAAGGCAAATCACAGCATCGTACTTTCCGCTTTTTGCCATTTTGGAAGCAACCAGCGGAATTTCAAACGCTCCCGGCACCCATGCGACATGAACATCGTCCTCGCTCACATCGTGCCGAAGGAGTGCATCCATTGCCCCGCCAAGGAGCCTTGAGGTGATGAACTCGTTGAATCGTGCAGCAACGATACCGACCCGGATGTTTTGTGCAATCAGTTTTCCTTCAAATGATTTCATTGTAAAATCCCTCTTTTCCTTAATAACTCAGGATATGTCCCATTCTTGCCTGCTTGGTTTTCAGATAGAACAGGTCGTGCGCGGTCGCAGTCATCTGAATTGGGACACGTTCTGTAATCTCCAGACCGAACTCGGAAAGTTGGTATACCTTATCCGGATTATTGGTCAACAGGCGCAAACTATGTGCTCCCAGCTCCCGCAAAATCTGTGCTCCTATATAATACTCCCGTTCATCCCCATGGAAACCAAGGGCGAGGTTGGCTTCCAGGGTATCCATGCCCTGTTCCTGCAACTCGTAGGCACGCAGCTTATTTATGAGACCGATACCGCGCCCTTCCTGCCGCATATAGAGCAGGATGCCACGCCCCTCCTTTTCAATTTGCGTCATCGCCGCAGCCAACTGCTGTCCGCAATCGCAGCGCAGCGAACCGAACGTATCACCCGTCAGACATTCCGAATGCACCCGACACAGGACATCCCGGCCATCACCGATTTCACCTTTTACCAATGCGATGTGATGCTCTCCGTTCAGGCGGCTCACAAAACCGTATGCGCGGAAGTCGCCGTATTTTGTCGGCAGATTTACGGCAGCTACCTGATCGACCAGCTTTTCGTGACACTTACGGTACTCTTGCAAGGCTTGGATGGTGATGAATTTGATTTGGAATCGTTCTGCCAGCTGTGCAAGTTCCTTCGTGCGCATCATAGTGCCATCGTCCCTCATGATCTCGCAGCAAAGCCCGCACTCTTTCAGCCCTGCCAGACGGCACAGGTCTACGGTGGCTTCTGTGTGGCCGTTCCGTTCCAGAACACCATTTTTCCTTGCTAAAAGCGGGAACATATGACCCGGTCGCCGGAAATCTTCTGCTTTTGCGTCTTCTGCTACACAGGCCAGCGCGGTAATAGAGCGTTCCGCAGCAGAAATGCCGGTCGTGGTTGAAATATGGTCGATGGACACGGTAAAGGCGGTTTCATGGTTGTCCGTGTTATGCCGAACCATCTGCGGAAACCTCAGCTTCTGCACAAAGGCTTCCGACATCGGCATACAGATCAGACCTTTGCCGTGGGTCGCCATGAAATTGACATTTTCTGTTGTCGCAAACTCAGCGGCACAGATAAAATCGCCCTCGTTTTCGCGTTCCGGGTCATCCGTCACCAAAATGATCTTGCCTTGTCTCAAATCTTCCAGAGCTTCAGGAATGGTATTGAATCTCATCGTCGTTTCTCCTTATTCAAATCCGTAGCGTATCAGCATTTCTTTCGTGACAGAGCTTTGCCGGTGTTCCTGCGGTATCGGCTGAAACAGCTTTTCGACATACTTGCCAAGGATGTCGGTCTCCAGATTTACCACATCGTTTTTGTGCCTTTGACACAGATTTGTACAGCTGACGGTGTGAGGGATGGTGGACACCGAAAACGCATCTGAACTGACTTCTGCCACCGTCAGGCTTATACCATCGACCGCGATGGAGCCTTTTTCCACGACATAGCGCAAAAGATTCGGTTCCGCATGGATGGTAAACCAGACCGCATTGTCGTCTTTTTCGATTCGCAGGATGCACCCGGTGCCATCCACATGACCCGCCACAATATGCCCGCCGAACCGTCCATCCGCAGCCATTGCCCGTTCCAGATTGACCCTGCTCCCGACCATAAGACCTGCAAGAGAGGAGCGGTTCAGGGTTTCATGCATAACATCGGCAGAAAAGCTGTCTGCAAAAAGCCGGGTAACGGTCAAGCAGATGCCATTCACTGCGATGCTGTCACCGATTTTTGTGTTTTCCAGAACGGTCCGTGCCTGAATGTTCAGCACTTCCGAATGCTGCCCATGCGTGATCTGCTTTACGGTTCCGACTTCTTCTATAATTCCGGTGAACATGGATACTCGACCTCACTTTCAATCAGAATATCCTCGCCAAGATGGGTCAGGCTGCTGTTTTTCAGCCGGAATGCTGCACTCGGCACAGGAACTCCTGCACCTTCCACCGGTGTTTTTGCTTCCTGTCCGCCGAACAGCTTTGGGGCAATGTACGCCTGCACCTGTTGAACAACGCCGCTTTCCAGAGCTGCCCAGTTCAGTGTCCCTCCGCCTTCCAGAAGAATGCTGTCGAGTTGTTCCTGACCAAGTTTTTCCATAAGTTGTACAAGGTCAACGTGACCGTTCCTTTTGTCCAGACAAATCACTCGGCACCCAGCCTGTCGATATATCGCCTGCCGTTTCGGGTCGGCGCAGCAGGTCGCAAGGATGGTCGGGATCTGTTTTGCTGTTGCGACCACCTGTGCTTGCAATGGTGTCCGCAGCTGAGTATCGCAGACGATGCGAACTGGATTTTTTCCGTTCTCCATGTGGCAGGTCAATAAGGGATCATCGGCAAGAATGGTTCCGACACCGACCATGATTCCGCTGAACCGATGCCGCTGTTGTTGAACATCCGCTCGGGCAGCTTCACTTGTAATCCATTTGGATGCGCCCGTAACTGTGGCAATTTTTCCGTCCATTGTCATGGCATACTTCATAGAAACAAACGGGCGTTTTGTCGTTATAAAATGGAAGAATATCCGATTGAGTGCGTCGCATTCTTCCCGCAAAACGCCTTCCGTCACCGCTACCCCCTGCACCCGCAGAGCAGTAATTCCTTTTCCCGACACCAGCGGGTTTGGGTCTGCCGACCCCACTACGACCCGGCTGATGCCCGCTTCCAGAATAGCATTCACACACGGCGGCTGTTTCCCAAAATGACAGCAGGGTTCCAGCGTCACATACATCGTTGCCCCTTCGGGGTCAACAGCGCAGGATGCTAACGCATTTCGCTCCGCATGGGGCTGGCCATACCGTTCATGCCATCCCTGCCCGATGATCTGACCATCTTTTACAATGACAGCACCCACCATCGGATTTGGGGATGTCCATCCGCACCCTTTTTTCGCCAGTTCTAAGGCAAGACGCATATACTCTGTATCGTTCATCTCTCTGCCTCCAAATAAAAAAGCCCCGAACCAGATTGTTCAGGGCAAGGCAAACAGGCGCAGTATCTCCTGCGCAAAAAGAAAGCTCTGAAATGCAAACGCATCTCAGAGCAGCTTCCATGAGTACAGAGATCTAGTGGTTTCTCTATGCTTTCCTATCTTCTTTCATCCAGACTGTACTGTCGGCTTCGGAGTTTCACCGAATCATGCCTTGCGGCTCGTGGGCTGTACCACCGGTAGGGAATCGCACCCTGCCCTGAAGATTCTTGATTCAATTTCTGGGAGCATTATAGCATGGTATATAACCGAATGCAAGCCCTTTTTGAAACCGGGACAAAACCGGGATGGAACAACATTTCGTAGAAGAACCTTGTCAAGAGGGCTGGCACCGTCCAGTTCTCTCTCTTTTTGCCAAAGTTTTCACCGTGTTTTCTTGCAAGCTGCCGAAAGTGACGTGTTCTCGAAAGCGAGCTTGCCGCATGGCAGGCAGAACAGGCTCATCATACCACCAGTAAAGAAAAACAGAGCGTTCCCGATGGGGAACGCTCTGTTTCTCATATCGCTGTCGTATGTGGATTTTGGCAGGGTGCGTCCGGGTGGACACACCTTGTTTTTATTTTTTCAGAACTGTGCACTCATACGGGCGCAGCGCAGCAGCCGTTTCCGTGTAGTTGCCCAGCAGCTTTTCCGTACCGGCCCACCCCTCCGGCAGGGTGACGGGTACTTCGTGCGCTGTCAGGTTGCACAGCACCAGCAGCTCTTCTCCGTCCGGCGCACCATAGCGGCGGTAGGCCAGCAGGTCGGCATTTTCCGGGAAGAGGAACTCGATCTTTCCCTCGCTGATGACCTTGTACTGTTTGCGCAGGTGCACCAGCGTCTTGTAGAAACTGCGCACCGAGTCCGGGTCGTCCATCTCGGCGGCGGCGTTGATGGTCTGATAGTTATCGGCGGTGCCGATCCACGGCGTACCGGTGGTGAAGCCTGCGTTCGCGCTGGCATCCCACTGCATCGGGGTACGACCATTGTCGCGGCTGCGCTGGGCGATGATGTCGAGCGTTTCGGCCTCGGACTTGCCCTCGCCGCGCAGGATGTTGTAGTAATTCAGGCTTTCTACATCCCGGTACTGGTCAATGGAGGTAAAGTGCGCATTGGTCATTCCCAATTCTTCGCCCTGATAGATATAGGGCGTACCGCGCATAAAGTGGATAGCGGCGGCCAGCATCTTGGCACTTTCCTTCCAGTAGGCCGTATCGCTGCCAAAGCGACTCACGGCACGGGGCTGGTCGTGATTACACCAGAACAGCGCATTCCAGCCGTCATGCGCCTGCATCCCCTCCTGCCATGTCTGGAACAGCTTCTTCAGGGCAAGATGGTCGGCAGGCATCAGTGCCCATTTGTCGCCGTTCTTGTAGTCCACCTTCAGATGATGGAAGTTGAAGCACATAGACAGTTCATGGTTGCCCGCAGCAGTGTATCCGATGCAGTTTTCCAACGAGGTGGAGGACATTTCGCCCACCGTCACCATGCCGTCGATGCCGCCTGCCGCCACCAATTCTTTCAGGTATTTGTGGACATTGCGGCCATCGGTGTAGAAGCGACGGCCATCGCCCGCAAAGTCGTCCTCATACACTTCCGGTTTGGAAATCAGATTGACCACATCAAAGCGGAATCCCTTGATTCCCTTCGCCTTCCAGAAACGGAGGATGTCGGCCATTTCTTCCCGCACCGCCGGGTTCTCCCAGTTCAGGTCTGCCTGTGTCACATCAAACAGGTGCAGATACCACTTGCCCAGCTGCGGCACATACTGCCATGCCGGGCCACCGAACTTGGACACCCAGTTTGTGGGCAGATTGTCCGGGGTTCCGTTCTTAAAGATGTAGTAATCCTGATACTTTTTCTCACCGGCCAGTGCCCGCTGGAACCATGCATGCTCGGTGGAGGTGTGGTTGAACACCATATCCAACATCAGGCCAATGCCGCGCTTGTCCGCCTCGCGGATGAGTTCTTCCAAATCTTCCATCGTGCCGTAGCGCGGGTCGATAGCGCGGTAATCCGCCACGTCATAGCCGTTGTCCCGCTGCGGCGAGGGAAAAAACGGGGTCAGCCATAGGTAATCCACACCGAGGTCGGCCAGATAATCCAGCTTGGCCGTGACGCCTTTCAGGTCGCCCAGACCATCGCCGTTGGTATCGTAAAAGGATTTCGGGTAAATCTGGTAAACTACTTTATCCTTGCGTGCTTCCATTGCAAGCACCTCGCAATTCTTGAAAATCAGGCAATTCCCTTTTTCTTGCCAACGATGACGGTCAGCACAAAAGGAACCACGATAGCGATCAGCATACACACGGCAAAGCTGAGCATATAGGCAGGCTGGATGGACAGGATGCCGGGGATGCCACCCACGCCAATGGCGTTTGCGGTGGTGGAGGTGAACACGCAGACCACAGCGGCCACGGCGGAGCCGATCATGCCACAGACAAACGGGAAGTGATACTTGAGGTTGACACCGAACATGGCCGGCTCAGTAACACCCAGATAGCAGGAGATGCAGGAAGGAACATTGACTTCCTGTGCAGCAGCGTTTTTGCGCTGGAGGTAGATCATGCCCAGCACGGCAGAACCCTGTGCGATGTTGGAGAGTGCAATCATGGGCCACAGCATCGTGCCGCCGAAGTCGGCAATCAGCTGCATATCAATGGCGTTGGACATGTGGTGCAGGCCGGTGATGACCAGCGGGGCATACACGAAGCCGAAGATAGCACCGAACACCACGCGGAAGGAACCGGAAATGCCCGCGTAGACCACATCGGAGATGACAGAGCCAATCTTCCAGCCGATGGGACCGAGCACGGTGTGTGCAATGATAACAGACAGCACCAGACTGCAGAACGGCACCACGATCATGGAGATGACTGCCGGGCAGATCTTGCGGAAGAACCGTTCCAGATACACCAGCGTGAACGCCGCGAGGATGGCCGGGATGACCTGTGCCTGATAGCCGATCATGTTCACGGTGAAGAAGCCGAAGTCCCATTTGGGGATATCTGCCGCCGCAGTAGAAGCCACACCGTAGGCATTGAGCAACTGCCCGGAAACCAGCGTCAGGCCCAGCACGATGCCAAGGCTCTGCGTGGTGCCCATCT
>OODS01000713.1_pt1 | contig 25556 bp, 24 predicted proteins | sample 1671531 | NCBI WGS metagenome assembly OODS01 (sample SAMN06348166, study PRJEB24527) | human gut metagenome | biome: human gut; feature: ankylosing spondylitis patient; material: feces | host: Homo sapiens | place: China | collected 2015-10 | reverse complement strand
AGAGATTATCCTTCTGGATGAGCAGGGAAGACGATATCGGAAGACGGTTCCCTATGATTTGAAAAGGTTATTGATATCACCGGCATTTTTGCAGGTCTGCATTCAGCAGAGAAAGGAACATCCTGACAACACCTTCCATCGTCTTTAATGTGACATTTCCTGTAAAGCCGTCACAAACCAGCACATCTGTCTTGCCAGTTAACAACTCATTGGCTTCAAGATAGCCGATATAATTGATAGAAGGGATTGTTTTAAGCACCGCTGAGGCATCCCGAATACTGTCGAGACCCTTTACTTCTTCTTCACCAATATTGAGCAACGCCACGCGAGGATTGGGAATTTCCACCACCTCTTCAGCCAGAACTGAGCCCATAATGGCAAATTGCACCAGCATTGTGCTGTCACAATCGACGTTGGCCCCTAAGTCAAGGACCACCGTTTTGCCCTTTTGCTGATGTGGTAATACCGTCACCAGCGCCGGACGCTCAATCCCCTCCAGGGGCTTGAGTAATAATTTTGCCAGCCCCATCAGCGCCCCGGTATTACCGGCACTGACACAGGCTTGCGCTCGACCTTCTTTCACCAGCTCCAGGGCCACGCGCATTGAACTCCCACGACTGGCGCGGATAGCTTGCGAAGGCCGGGCATCACTGGCGATAACTGACTGCGCAGGAATAATCTGCAGACGCGAACGTTGTTCAAAGTCAGCTTTAGCAAGTAATGGCGTGATGGCGTCGGGATTGCCGACTAAAAGAAGAGTGAGTTGCGAATTAGAATTCAGTGCCTGCAATGCTGCAGGCACTGTCACGGAAGGGCCAAAATCCCCTCCCATGACATCTAACGCCAGGGTTAGACGTGTCAAGGTATCGTCGCCGCCCGGTTTGGTCTTTCCCCAGTTGCCTGGGGAAAATCCTCACTAAGCTTCATCACGCAGATGCGTGATTACTTAGCGATGACCTTGCGGCCGCGGTAGTAACCGTCGGCAGTGATGTGGTGACGCAGGTGTTTTTCACCAGAAGTTTTGTCTACAGACAGGCTGGTGACTGCGGTCAGCGCGTCATGGGAACGACGCATGCCACGTTTGGAACGGGTTGGTTTATTCTGTTGTACGGCCATGGACCTTACTCCTCAATTACGGTTTATCCCCGATCCAACGGGGAGCACCAATTACTTACGCTTTAAGCTGGCTAATACGGCAAATGGGTTTGGCTTTTGCGCTTCTTCAGGCAGTTCACCAAAGACCATGTCCGCTTCGGACACTTCACAGTGTTCAGAATCATGCACCGGAACTACCGGCAAGGCGAGGATGATTTCATCTTCAACCATTGCAAGCAGATCGATTTCACCGAATTCGTTAACCTCAATCGGTTCATACGCTTCCGGCAGTGCTTCAGCCTGTTCGTCTGAACGCACAGGACTAAAACAATACGTTGTGTAGACCTGATGAGTAAACGGCTTCCCGCAACGCTGACACTCGAGCGTTACCGTCACCTTCGCATCGCCGTTTAACACTGCGAGACGTTGGTTATCGATAGCGAACGACATGGAGCATTCCACATCACTGTCCACACTGACTACGGATTCGGCGACGCGCTCAACCTGATCAGGGGTATAGATACCCTGGTAATCAAGGCGTTTTTGAGCCGTACGAACCGGATCGAGAGTCAGGGGTAATTTTACCTTTTGCATAGGGCGCGCATATTAACTTTGTAACGTCATAGAGTCAAAGAAAAAGGCAGCCTGTGGTTGCCTTTTGCCAATAATTCGCACACATTGCGGGTTACTGCTTTATTTTCGTTCAGTGCTGATAACAAACATCAACCTGCAAAACGAAGCGCATAGTTTAAAATGGCTATCATCAATACGCTATATCTGATGGAAAAAAATATGCCTAAACTTATTTTAGCCTCCACCTCGCCATGGCGTCGCGCTCTTCTGGAAAAACTGCAAATCTCTTTTGAATGTGCAGCACCAGAGGTCGACGAAACCCCACGCAGCGACGAATCACCGCGACAGTTGGTGCTTCGACTGGCACAAGAAAAAGCGCAATCTCTGGCGTCACGTTATCCGGATCATTTAATTATTGGTTCAGACCAGGTATGTGTTCTTGATGGCGAAATCACCGGTAAACCGTTAACGGAAGAAAATGCCCGTCTGCAATTACGCAAAGCCAGCGGCAATATCGTCACCTTCTATACTGGACTGGCGTTGTTTAATTCGGCGAATGGGCATCTGCAAACAGAAGTGGAGCCTTTTGACGTCCATTTCCGTCACCTGAGCGAGGCGGAGATTGATAATTACGTGCGTAAAGAGCATCCCCTGCACTGCGCGGGTAGCTTTAAGAGTGAAGGATTTGGCATTACGCTGTTTGAGCGTTTAGAGGGGCGTGATCCTAACACGCTGGTTGGTTTACCGCTAATCGCGCTGTGTCAGATGTTACGTCGGGAAGGGAAAAACCCGCTGATGGGATAGTTTTTTGCGCCGGATGTGGTTACGTCGCATCCGGCAATCGGTGCTGGCGGCCTGATGCGGCGTAAACGCCTTATCAGGCCAACCGCCCATTATCAGGTTTATATGCTTGTATTAGCGCGCGTTACGCAGCTTTTGCAAACAACGCTTCAAACCTTCATCCATCGGAGCTTCGATACGCATCACCTCACCGGTCCCCGGATGAGTAAACTTCAACGCTGCAGCGTGCAGGAACAGGCGATTTAATCCCGTGCCTGCTTCAGTGAGCTGCCTGTCAAATTCACGGTCACCGTAGCGATCGTCAAAGGCAATCGGATGACCCGCATATTGTGTATGCACACGGATCTGGTGAGTACGCCCTGTTACCGGGCTACAACGCACCAGGGTGGCAAATGCATAGCGTTCTTCCACTTTAAAGCGTGTTTCCGACGGTTTGCCTTCCTGACTCACACGCACGATACGTTCGCCGCTTTGCAGAATATTTTTCAGTAACGGTGCTTGAACGCTCTTCACATGCGACTGCCACTGACCGCGCACCAGCGCCAGGTAATCTTTTTGCATCCCTTTTTCACGTAATTGCTCATGCAGAGAACGCAACGCCGAGCGTTTTTTCGCTACCAGCAAAACACCTGAGGTGTCCCGGTCAAGACGATGAACCAGTTCAAGGAACCGCGCTTCCGGGCGCAACGCCCGCAAACCTTCAATAACGCCGAAGCTTAAACCACTGCCGCCATGTACCGCCGTACCGGAAGGTTTATTCAGCACCAGGATGTGATCATCTTCATATAAGATGACGTCCGCCAGCGCCGCCACCTTTTGCAGATGTGGCGAAACCGCCTCTTCTTCCCGCTCAGCAACGCGAACCGGTGGAATACGCACCTCATCACCCGCTTCGAGTTTATATTCAGGCTTAATACGTTTTTTGTTCACCCGCACTTCGCCTTTACGCAAAATACGGTAAATCATACTTTTTGGTACGCCTTTCAATTGGGTACGCAAAAAGTTATCGATACGTTGCCCCGCTTCGTCAGCGGTGATAGCAACAATTTTTACGGATGGAGTCTCTGTTTTCATGGTTGGCGATTCTAATTAGCCAACAGGATTCGCGCCACTCATTTTTCTATGCTTATATTTACTTTTGCACCTTATTACTTCACTGCGTGATCACTTTATTGATGGTTATTAAACCAATCACCAGCAAGAAGTGAAAAAACTGTGAGTAAGCGGGTGATAAATGGTAAAAGTCATCTTGCTATAACAAGGCTTGCAGTGGAATAATGAGGCCGTTTCCGTGTCCATCCTTGTTAAAACAAGAAATTTTACGGAATAACCCATTTTGCCCGACCGATCATCCACGCAGCAATGGCGTAAGACGTATTGATCTTTCAGGCAGTTAGCGGGCTGCGGGTTGCAGTCCTTACCGGTAGATGGAAATATTTCTGGAGAGTAATACCCAGTCTGTTTCTTTGATAATTGCGCTGTTTTTCCGCATGAAAAACGGGCAACCGACACTCTGCGCCTCTTTGAGCTGACGATAACCGTGAGGTTGGCGACGCGACTAGACACGAGGCCATCGGTTCACACCCGGAAAGGCGTTACTTTGCCCGCAGCTTAGTCGTCAATGTAAGAATAATGAGTAAGTTACGATGAAAAGAATGTTAATCAACGCAACTCAGCAGGAAGAGTTGCGCGTTGCCCTTGTAGATGGGCAGCGTCTGTATGACCTGGATATCGAAAGTCCAGGGCACGAGCAGAAAAAGGCAAACATCTACAAAGGTAAAATCACCCGCATTGAACCGAGTCTGGAAGCTGCTTTTGTTGATTACGGCGCTGAACGTCACGGTTTCCTCCCACTAAAAGAAATTGCCCGCGAATATTTCCCTGCTAACTACAGTGCTCATGGTCGTCCCAACATTAAAGATGTGTTGCGTGAAGGTCAGGAAGTCATTGTTCAGATCGATAAAGAAGAGCGCGGCAACAAAGGCGCGGCATTAACCACCTTTATCAGTCTGGCGGGTAGCTATCTGGTTCTGATGCCGAACAACCCGCGCGCGGGTGGCATTTCTCGCCGTATCGAAGGCGACGACCGTACCGAATTAAAAGAAGCACTGGCAAGCCTTGAACTGCCGGAAGGCATGGGGCTTATCGTGCGCACCGCTGGCGTCGGCAAATCTGCTGAGGCGCTGCAATGGGATTTAAGCTTCCGTCTGAAACACTGGGAAGCCATCAAAAAAGCCGCTGAAAGCCGCCCGGCCCCGTTCCTGATTCATCAGGAGAGCAACGTAATCGTTCGCGCATTCCGCGATTACTTACGTCAGGACATCGGCGAAATCCTTATCGATAACCCGAAAGTGCTCGAACTGGCACGTCAGCATATCGCTGCATTAGGTCGCCCGGATTTCAGCAGCAAAATCAAACTGTACACCGGCGAGATCCCGCTGTTCAGCCACTACCAGATCGAGTCACAGATCGAGTCCGCCTTCCAGCGTGAAGTTCGTCTGCCGTCTGGTGGTTCCATTGTTATCGACAGCACCGAAGCGTTAACGGCCATCGACATCAACTCCGCACGCGCGACCCGCGGCGGCGATATCGAAGAAACCGCGTTTAACACTAACCTCGAAGCTGCCGATGAGATTGCTCGTCAGCTGCGCCTGCGTGACCTCGGCGGCCTGATTGTTATCGACTTCATCGACATGACGCCAGTACGCCACCAGCGTGCGGTAGAAAACCGTCTGCGTGAAGCGGTGCGTCAGGACCGTGCGCGTATTCAAATCAGCCATATTTCTCGCTTTGGCCTGCTGGAAATGTCCCGTCAGCGCCTGAGCCCATCACTGGGTGAATCCAGCCATCACGTCTGCCCGCGCTGCTCCGGTACCGGTACCGTGCGTGACAACGAATCGCTGTCGCTCTCTATTCTGCGTCTGATCGAAGAAGAAGCGCTGAAAGAGAACACCCAGGAAGTTCACGCCATTGTTCCTGTGCCAATCGCTTCTTATCTGCTGAATGAAAAACGTTCTGCGGTGAATGCCATTGAAACGCGTCAGGACGGTGTTCGCTGCGTGATTGTGCCAAACGATCAGATGGAAACCCCGCACTACCACGTGCTGCGCGTGCGTAAAGGGGAAGAAACGCCGACCTTAAGCTACATGCTGCCGAAGCTGCATGAAGAAGCGATGGCGCTGCCGTCTGAAGAAGAGTTCGCTGAACGTAAGCGTCCGGAACAACCTGCGCTGGCAACCTTTGCCATGCCGGATGTGCCGCCAGCGCCAACCCCAGCTGAACCTGCCGCGCCTGTCGTAGCCCCAGCACCTAAATCTGCACCGGCAACACCAGCCGCTCCTGCCCAACCAGGGCTGTTGAGCCGCTTCTTCGGCGCACTGAAAGCGCTGTTCAGCGGTGGTGAAGAAACCAAACCGTCCGAGCAACCAACACCGAAAGCAGAAGCGAAACCGGAACGTCAACAGGATCGTCGCAAGCCTCGTCAGAACAACCGCCGTGACCGTAATGAGCGCCGCGACACCCGTAGTGAACGTACTGAAGGCAGCGATAATCGCGAAGAAAACCGTCGTAATCGTCGCCAGGCACAGCAGCAGACTGCCGAGACGCGTGAGAGCCGTCAGCAGGCTGAGGTAACGGAAAAAGCGCGTACCACCGACGAGCAGCAAGCGCCGCGTCGTGAACGTAGCCGCCGCCGTAATGATGATAAACGTCAGGCGCAACAAGAAGCGAAGGCGCTGAATGTTGAAGAGCAATCTGTTCAGGAAACCGAACAGGAAGAACGTGTACGTCCGGTTCAGCCGCGTCGTAAACAGCGTCAGCTCAATCAGAAAGTACGTTACGAGCAAAGCGTAGCCGAAGAAGCGGTAGTCGCACCGGTGGTTGAAGAAACTGTCGCTGCCGAACCAATTGTTCAGGAAGCGCCAGCTCCACGCACAGAACTGGTGAAAGTCCCGCTGCCAGTCGTAGCGCAAACTGCACCAGAACAGCAAGAAGAGAACAATGCTGATAACCGTGACAACGGTGGCATGCCGCGTCGTTCTCGCCGCTCGCCTCGTCACCTGCGCGTAAGTGGTCAGCGTCGTCGTCGCTATCGTGACGAGCGTTATCCAACCCAGTCGCCAATGCCGTTGACCGTAGCGTGCGCGTCTCCGGAACTGGCCTCTGGCAAAGTCTGGATCCGCTATCCAATTGTACGTCCGCAAGATGTACAGGTTGAAGAGCAGCGCGAACAGGAAGAAGTACATGTGCAGCCGATGGTGACTGAGGTCCCTGTCGCCGCCGCTATCGAACCGGTTGTTAGCGCGCCAGTTGTTGAAGAAGTGGCCGGTGTCGTAGAAGCCCCCGTTCAGGTTGCCGAACCGCAACCGGAAGTGGTTGAAACGACGCATCCTGAAGTGATCGCTGCCGCGGTAACTGAACAGCCGCAGGTGATTACCGAGTCTGATGTTGCCGTAGCCCAGGAAGTTGCAGAACAAGCAGAACCGGTGGTTGAACCGCAGGAAGAGACGGCAGATATTGAAGAAGTTGTCGAAACTGCTGAGGTTGTAGTTGCTGAACCTGAAGTTGTTGCTCAACCTGCCGCGCCAGTAGTCGCTGAAGTCGCAGCAGAAGTTGAAACGGTAGCTGCGGTCGAACCTGAGGTCACCGTTGAGCATAACCACGCTACCGCGCCAATGACGCGCGCTCCAGCACCGGAATATGTTCCGGAGGCACCGCGTCACAGTGACTGGCAGCGCCCTACTTTTGCCTTCGAAGGTAAAGGTGCCGCAGGTGGTCATACGGCAACACATCATGCCTCTGCCGCTCCTGCGCGTCCGCAACCTGTTGAGTAATAATTAGCTCAAAGTAATCAAGCCCTGGTAACTGCCAGGGCTTTTTTATTTCATCTTTGAATCAACATATTAAAATTCATCGAATGGCATCCTTGCTAACCAACAATGCAAAATAGGCAAAAAAATGCCCGCCCCAGCGATCCCAGAGCAGGCAGACAAAACATACCCAGTTTCATGATATGTTTTAAAGCGAAATTATTTGCTGAGCTGGAAGAGCGACAATCCCTGCATATCGGTAAATGCTTTATACGATGCCTGCAATGCCGTTTGCTGCATGATGTAAGATGAAATAGTTGCATTCCAGTCCACATCAACCAGATCGCTCATCTGCTGCGTTTGCCCTAAAGCGCGATCGCTACCTAATGAATCCAGCGACTCCAGTTCGTTCAGCTGCGTGCCTAATTCCGCGCGAACAGTCAGCACATTGTTCAGCGAGTTTTTCAGTCCGCGGTTGGTTTTATCTAACGCCGCAGCGGCGGTTTCTTTATCCGCTTCGCTATCCGCGACCGGCGTTTTCAGGGCTGCGATGGCACTATCCAGCATGGCAAAAAGATTGGTTTCAGAAGCGCTACCGTCTGGTTCCGCTACCGCGTTGCTGGTAATACTGTCGAAAATTTTGTCACCCGTGTGCCCTATCACCATCGAACGCGAAGCATCGACCTGTTGTTTAATACTTTCTGCTCCACCGACGTATTTCCCTTTCTCTTCGCTAAACGGCGCAGTCTCTGTTTTATAACCGGCAAAAATGTAGCGCCCGTTACCGTCAGTGGTGTTTGCCAGATTCAGCAACTGGTCACGAAGCCCCTGAATATCCGTAGCCAGCGAGGCCCGGTCATCGTCACTCAAGGTGCCATTGCTGGCGTAGACAATTTTTTCCTGAGCATTCTGGATAGCAGTGGTGACCTGGCTAAGTACACTCTCTTCCAGTGACACTTTTTGAGTGGCGAAAGTACGCGCCAGCGTGTACTGGCTGTTTTGCGCCTGTGCTTGGGAGAGAACTACGGCTTGTGATGCAGCAATGGGATCGTCAGAAGGGTTAACGACTCGCTTACCCGTCGACATCTGTTCGCCGTACTTCATCCATTCTGCCTGAGAATTGGTGATACCACGCATGTTTTGCTGGTACATCATCTGTGTACTGAAACGCATCTTATCTCCCCTTAGCGAATGTTAATCAGCGCATCAAAAATCGCGTTTGCCGTCTGCAGAACCTGCGCATTCGCCAGGTAATACTGCTGAAAACGTTGCAGATTTCCGTACTCCTCATCGAGATTGACACCGGAAATCGACTGCTGCTGATTGGAAAGCTGCGTCACCACATTACCTTGCGTGGCGCTACTGGTTTTCAACGTCGCGGTTTTATTACCGATATCACTCACTAACGAGGCATAAGCGTCGTTAAAGGATTTCGCACCGCCCACCGTTTTACTGTTGCTTTGCAGATCCAGCAGGGCCTGACCGTTGCGGTTATCGCTATCACCCGCATCTTCTTCGCTCGCCATCGCTATTTTCGCTTCGTCGGTGATTAATACATCCATGTTGACGATGGCGTCACTTACTGGTTTCAGCGTGAAGCTGTCGTTAACGGCAGGCGTTCCTGTAAACGTCAACTCCAGACCATCAAATGCCACTTTACCGTTGGCATCCGGCGTCACCGTAAAAGTGGTATTGCTGGCAAGGCGGGTGCCCTGCCACTGATTATTATCGAACGAGATTTTGTAATCTGTCGCCAGTACCGCGGAGGCATCAGTTACCGTGGCACCGATCGCAACGTCACCTTTGTTTTTCGTGTTTTGCAGAACCGCGGGCTTACCGATAGCAAAGAAATCTTCACCGGCATCGCCGTTAGCATCAAATCCGGCTTTGTGTTGGGTGTTGAAAGCCTCGGCAAATGCCAGCGCCAGTTGTCCAAGCGTATTACGCGTCTGGTCCAGATCCTGAGAACGGAATGTCAGAATGCCGCCCAGCGACCCGGTATTCAGTAATTTCTCCGGGATCTCAATATTGCCTGCCGTCCCATCAACATAAGCGACAGTCGTACGAGAAGGGTCAGCGCTGGAAGGAACTGCCGCCAGTTGCCGCGCCGTACTTCCCTGAACCAGTGAGTAACCATTGGCCATCGTGATGTTATAAGTGCCGCCATCCTGAACGCTGACTTCTACACCAACAATCTGGTTTAATTCGCTCACCAGTTGATCGCGTTGATCCAGCAGATTGTTAGGTGACGCCCCTGCCCCCACGCCTGTCAGGCGCGAGATTTGATCGTTCAGGCTGGCAATTTGTTTAGCGTAGTTGTTGATCTGATCAACGCTGGCACCTATCGCGATATTGACCTGTTTGTCCTGGTCGCGCAGATATTGATCGGTGGTTTTAAACTGATTCACCAATCCTTCTGATTTCCCAATCAGCGCCTGGCGCGCTGCCGGGTCTTCCGCGTTACTCACCAGCGTTTGCAGGCTGGTGAAGAAATCCTGCATCTGTGTTGCCAGCGAAGAGGTACTGGTGGAGAGCATATTGTCGATTTTCGACATCTGCTCATAGCGGGCAGTCAGACCGCTACTTTGCGTCTGCGCCGCACGTAACTGGTTGGTAATAAACGCATCATACTCACGCTGCACACCAGAAACGTAGACACCATTGCCAACCCAGCCGCCAGCGCCCAACGTGCTATTGGCCTGCGCCATAATAGTGGTTTGGCGGGTATATCCGGCAACGTTATAGCTGGAGATATTATTACTTGCCGTATTTAACGCCGCCTGGGCCGCGTTCAGTCCGCTCATGGCGTTATTAATCAAGCTGGACATGGAGGTTCCTTATAAGCCTTCAATTACAGAGTATTATCGGCAGCGACCCGCCGGACTTGAGTTATTCAGAACAGATTATCAATGTTCATACTGTAGGTTTTGCTCACCTTGTCGCTTATCGATTTCATCTGCTGAATCATGTTGGTGAGTTTGCGGGCATAGTGAGGATCGGTGGCATAGCCCGCGTCCTGTAGGGCCTGCGCCCCCTGTTCCGCACTCGCGGCGGTCGTCACGGCGGCGTAGCGCGGGTTACGCGTTAACAGCCCAACGTAATCCGACAAGGCTTCCAGATACGAGCTGTAGACGCGAAACTTCGCTTTTACTTTCTTCGCTTCGCCGTTTTCATATTCAGTCGTGGTGATTTCAGTAACTGGCCCTTTCCAGTTGCCAGAGGCTTTGACACCAAACAGGTTATAGCTCGGCTCGCCGTTTTCGCGGCGGATTTGCCGTTGCCCCCAACCAGATTCCAGTGCCGCCTGAGCGAGGATCAAATGATGTGGCACACCGCTTTGCTGGCTTGCCAGTTGGGCGGGCAGCGAGAGTTGCGCGAGGAATGCTTTACTGTCACCCGGCAGCGAATCATCGTAGTTACGTGGCACGGCCTTTTGCACCAGCTGCGAAAGCGCCTGATTTTGATAACGCACCACAGTTTCGAGCGGGAATTTCATCGGTGCTGCTGGCGTGGACTCCTCTGGCAATGGTTGTTCTGGCGTCATCTGTTTAACCATCATCTCTGCAAGCCCCAGACCTTTGCCCGCCGTCATCTGTTGGGCAATCTGCTGGTCATACATACTGGTATACAGGCGAGTGTGCTCGCTGCTGAACAGGCCATCTTTTGGTAAAGCGTCGCGCATGCTTTTCAACATCATCTGCACGAACATCCCTTCCACCTGACGGGCCACCGGACGGATATTTGCCGCCGGATCTTCGCCCGCTTTCGCCTTTAGTTCGTTGAGTGATTGCGCATCCCAGGCCGCACTTGCCAGTAGTTTGCTGTCGCTGATCATCAGATGATTTCCAGTTTTGCCCGCAGACATCCCGCACTTTGCATTGATTGCAGTATGGACATCAGATCCATCGGCGTAGCGCCCAGCGCATTGAGCGCGCGCACCACGTTATTGAGGCTGGCGCTGGAACGTACGCTTTGCAGCGAACCGCCGCTCTGGCGTAAATCGATCTGCGTTTGTGGAGTAACCACAGTCTGTCCACCACCAAACGGTGTATCTGGCTGGCTGACATTGGCCTGACGATTAACTGTTACTGAGAGATTCCCCTGCGCTACCGCGCAGCTGTCGAGGGTCACTTCGCGATTCATCACCACCGAACCGGTGCGCGAGTTAATCACTACTTTAGCGTCCTGCGGGGTGACATTAACCTGCATATTCTGAATATCGGCAAGGAAGCGGACCTGGGAACTGTTGCCACTCGGTACGCGCACCTGAATAGTCCGCGCATCTAACGCGGTGGCGCTGCCATATCCACGCACGCGGTTGATGGTGTCAGCAATTTGCTGCGCCATGCTGAAATCTTCGTCGTTAAGTTGCAAATTAAGGGTATTCCCGACGCCAAACTGGCTGGGCAATTCACGTTCAATAACCGCACCATTGGTGATCCGTCCACCGTTCAGTTGGTTAACCTGAACACTGCTACCGCCAGCGGAGGCTCCTGCGCCGCCAACCAGAATATTGCCCTGCGCCAGCGCATACACCTGACTGTCAACGCCCTTAAGCGGTGTCATCAACAACGTACCTCCACGCAAGCTTTTGGCATTTCCCATGGAAGAAACCACCACATCGATGGTTTGCCCCTGACGTCCAAACGGAGGAAGTGACGCTGTCACCATTACCGCAGCGACGTTTTTTAGCTGCATATTGGTGCCCGTCGGAACGGTAATTCCCAGCTGTGAGAGCATGTTATTAAGCGTTTGTGTGGTAAACGGCGTCTGGGTTGTCTGGTCACCGGTGCCATCCAGCCCCACCACCAGACCATAGCCAATCAGTGAGTTTTGCCTTACCCCCTGAACACTGGTGAGATCGCGAATACGCTCAGCCTGAGCCGCCGTCGTGACCAGTAGAAGAATTAATGCAGAGAGAAATTTAATCACCACAGCCTCACTTACATTGGCGACAGGTTAAGGAAGAAACGCTGCAACCAGCCCATATTTTGCGCTTCGTTAATGTAGCCATTGCCTACGTATTCAATGCGCGCATCCGCCACCTGAGTAGACGGTACGGTATTGCTGCCGCTGATAGTGCGTGGATTAACCACGCCAGAGAAGCGAATAAATTCGGTACCCTGATTAATGGCAATCTGTTTTTCACCCACCACATGCAGGTTGCCGTTGACCAGTACCTGGTCAACCGTCACCGTCAACGTGCCGCTAAAGGTATTGCTGGCATTGGCCCCGCCCTTTCCGTTGAACGTGTTACCACCGGAGGCTTCGACATCGGCACGAGCGTTACCAAACAGCCCCTGCAAATAGCGCGGCACAGTATCAAAGCCAAAATTAGTTTTACCGTCACGGCTGGCATTCGCAGAGGAGCTTTTGCTGGCGCTGACGTTCTCCTGCAACACGATGGTCAGCGTATCGCCAATATTGCGTGGTCGACGATCTTCAAACAGCGGTTGATAGCCATAGTTAATCGGCTGAGCAGACTGGAAAATAGAACCGTTGGCGACGGGCGTCGGACCGGGAACCGGTTGTGCACTGGTCGCCCCCTGCACCAGCGGCGTGGAGGGTATCCAGGCGCAGCCGGTTAGTGAAAGCACCAACAAGCTGGAAATGGCATAAGTATGCGCAGCGTTTTTTTGCATGGCTATCATCTTCAAAAATCAGTAAACCGGTGAACCTGCCACCGGTTAAGCCTTAGAGTTGCGTCAGTTTTTGCAGCATCTGATCGGTGGTGGACACCGCTTTACTGTTGATTTCGTAAGCGCGTTGCACCTGAATCATATTGACCAGTTCTTCCGCCACGTTGACGTTAGACGTTTCAACATACCCTTGATACAGCAGTCCCGCGCCGTTCAGGCCCGGCGTGCTTTCGTTCGGTGCACCAGAGGATTGCGTTTCGGTGTAGAGGTTTTCGCCAATGCTCTCCAGCCCGGTGTCATTCATAAAGGTGGTGAGATTGAGCTGCCCAACCTGAACCGGAGCTGCCTGGCCTTGTTGGGTTACGCTGACCACGCCATCACGACCGATGGTGATACTTAACGCATTCGCCGGAATGGTGATCGCTGGCTGCACCTGAAAACCACCAGCCGTCACCAGCTGCCCGTTCTGATCCACCTGGAAAGAGCCGTCACGGGTATAGGCTGATGAACCATCTGGCAACATCACCTGGAAAAAGCCCTGCCCTTTAATCGCGACATCTTTGCTGTTGTTGGTCTGCGACAGGTTTCCCTGGCTGTGTAAGCGTTCAGTGGCGACCGGGCGTACCCCCGTGCCGATTTGTAATCCGGAGGGTAAGGTGGTTTGTTCGGAAGACTGTGCCCCCGGCTGGCGAATGGTTTGATAAAGCAGATCTTCAAACACCGCGCGCTGACGCTTAAAACCGTTAGTACTGACGTTTGCCAGGTTGTTGGCAATGACGTCCATATTGGTTTGCTGGGCGTCAAGGCCCGTTTTGGCGATCCATAATGAACTGATCATAAAATGTCCTGTAGTGGATTAGTGACAAAGTGCATATGTCTTCTTGCCGGATGCGGCGTAAACGCCTTATCCGGCCTACAAGTGCTCGCAAAATCGATAAATTGCGATTGCCCCCATAGACCCGATAAACTTGCGCATCGGGCAACTTATACTTGTCATGTATCCTTTCAATTAACTCATCGACAGCAGTTGGTTGGCACGGCCTGCGTTATCATCGACGCTGCTGATCACCTTCATCTGCATTTCAAAACGCCGCGCGCTGGCAATCATGTCGCTCATTGCCGCAACGGCATTGACGTTACTGCCTTCCAGAACCCCCGACATCACACGCAAGGTTGGATCTGCCTGCAGTACCGGCCCACGCGTGGCCTGGGTTTCTGCGCTTAAACGAAAAATGCCGTCGTCACCGCGCTGCACTTCGCTGCCCGTGGCTTTCACCAGTTTAAGACGCCCTACTGGCGCAACCGTATTTGCCGGATCGCCCGGATTGAGCGCCGAGATTGTGCCATCGGCAGCAATAGTGATTTCCGCCCCTTCCGGCACAGCAATTGGCCCAGCCTCGCCTATCACCGGATGCCCCTGAATTGTCAGTTGCCCGGTGGGATCAACCTGAATGCTGCCATTACGCGTATACCCTTCGCTGCCGTCAGCGGTCTGCACGGCCAGCCAGCCATCCTGCTGCAACGCGACGTCCAGCGGGCGCGAGGTGTAATCCATTTTGCCGGGCGTCATATCTGCGCCCGGCGTTGACGCCGTGACCAACGTGCGCGTGGGCAGAGAAAGCCCTTCCACTGGCACCGCGCGTAAAGCATTCAACTGCGCGCGAAAACCGGGCGTTGAGGCATTGGCCAGTTTACTGGCGGTTACCGCCTGTTGATTCAGTGTCTGGCTGGCTGCTCCCATCGCGGTATAAATTGCGTGATCCATTGAGCTATCCCGTCAGCGATTAGCGTAAGTTAACCAGCGTGTTGAGGATCTGGTCCTGGGTTTTGATGGTCTGGGCGTTAGACTGATAGTTACGCTGGGCAACGATCATATTGACCAGTTCTTTACTGAGATCGACGTTGGACGCTTCCAGCGCACCGTTGGTCAGGGTGCCAAAGTTTCCCGTCCCGGCTGTCCCCAACAGCGCCACGCCAGAAGATTGCGTCGCAGACCAGACGTTGTCGCCTTCGGATGCCAGACCTTCGTTGTTGGCAAAGTTCGCCAGTACAATCTGCCCCAGCAGTTGGGTTTGTTCGTTGGAATAGTTGCCGACAACCGTACCGTCATCATTGATTTGATAACTCACCAGATCGCCCGGTTTGTAGCCGTTCTGGGTGGTTGCCACAATATTGTTAGCGCCGGTATTTTGCTGCATGGAGTTGAGGAAGCTCAGACTAAACGTGGCGGGTTCTGCACCGTTAATTGCGCCGGTTGCGATATTATTCGCCATCGCACCATCCACTAATGTGCCATTAGCATTAAATTCCAGTGTTGTCGCTGTCTTCGCAATGCTGTTTGGATCACTGCTATCCTGGGTGTAGACCTGCCAGTTATTATCCCCGGTCTTCACAAAGTAGACGCTCATGTCATGAGCATTACCCTGACTGTCGAAAACAGTCACCGAACCTTTTTTGTTATAGCTATCCGCATTGCTGGCGCTGAATGGCGTAACAGTAGGAAGCGGATCGCTGGAATTCAGGTTGATCTGCATCGATGCCGTGGTGGTAGTTTTCGCTGCCATCAGGGTATTCGGGATCGAAATATTAGTCGGATTCGCCCCTTGCTGAATAGTCGGCGGCGTACCGGTTGCCGGGTAACCCGTCAGCTGTAAACCTTGCATATTCACCAGGTTACGGTTTTCATCCAGCTTAAATTGTCCGTTACGGCTGTAGAACACCGAACCGTTGCTGTCTACCAGACGGAAAAAACCGTTCTGGCTGATAGCAACGTCCAGACCTCGCCCGGTGTTGGTGGTCGTGCCATCGGTAAAGTCCTGAGTGATACCGGCAACTTTTACCCCCAGTCCCACTTTCGAACCGGCAAACATATCGGCAAAAGAGGCCGTGCCTGATTTAAAGCCGTAGGTGGCGGAGTTGGCGATATTGTTGCCAATAACATCGAGGTTGGTGGCGGCAGCGTTTAAACCGCTAACCGCTTGAGAAAAGGCCATGACTGACTCCTGAAATGTGAAGGCTTAAATTATCTGCCGTACTTCGTCGAGGGTGGTGGTGCCGTAAGTGCCGAGATCCAGCGTATTACCGCTGTTGCCGCGGATCACACCCTGCACCAGAGCAAACTGCAGCGGCTGGGCAACCAGTTGTGTACCACCGTTACTGGCGCTAATCGCTACATTGTAAGAACCGTTCGGCGCAGTGCTGCCATCAGTCAACGTACCGTCCCAGGTGAAACTGTGAACTCCGGCGGTCAGTTCACCAATATCAATGGTGCGCACAACCGCGCCATTTTTATCGGTGATGGTGGCCGTAACTTTGTCTGCCGCCTGTTGCAGCTCAACACCAAACGGCGTGGTCGTGGTCACAGCCCCTTCTTCACTGCCGGTTCCCGCAAGAACAGTGGTGCCGGGGATCATCACGCCGTGACCGATCAGGTTACTGGCCTGTAACGACTGGCTGTTATCAATCTGTCCGGAAATAGATCCGAGCGTGGTATTGAGTTTTTCAATCCCGCTGACCGTGCTGATTTGTGCCAATTGCGACGTCAGCTCGTTGTTTTCCATTGGATTGGTCGGGTCCTGGTTTTTCAGCTGCGCCACCAGCAAAGTCAGAAAACTGCTTTGTAAATCTGCGGCGTTGCTGCCCGTGAGCGAACTACTGCTGGTGGTACTGACGCCGGTATTTGTCGGATCGGTGGTGGTTACCGCAATGGACATAGCTTTCTCCTTTATTGACCGAGCGTAAGGGTTTTCAGCATCATGCTTTTCACCGTGTTGAGCACTTCAACATTGGCCTGATAGCTGCGTGACGCCGACATGGTGTTAACCATCTCTCCGACAACATCAACGTTCGGCATTTTTACGTAGCCCTTTGCATCTGCCAGCGGATTACCCGGTTCATAAACCAGTTTGTCCGGGGCCTGACTTTCTATAACATCGGCAACCTTTACGCCGCCTGTCGCAGCACCTGGTGCAGCGTTAACCTGGAATACCACCTGTTTTGCCCGATATGGCTGTCCATCGGGACCGGTCACGCTATCAGCATTCGCCAGATTACTGGCCGCCACGTTCAGGCGCTGGGACTGGGCAGTTAACGCCGACCCGGCGATATCAAAAATATTCAGCAGTGCCATCCGTTAATTTCCGCTCTGTAAAACGTTCATCATGCCTTTGATTTGCCCGCTCAACGCGCTAAGGCTCATCTGGTATTGCAGGCTGTTATCGGCAAACTGGGTGCGTTCGCGATCCATATCGACGGTATTACCGTCAAGCGAAGGCTGGTCCGGAATACGGTATTGCAGTTCTGCGGTAGGAGGCGTCAGCGCCTGCGCCGGAATGTGTTGCGTTGAGGTCATCGTCAGTGCAACCACACTGGTTGCATCCCGTCCACGTTGCATGACTTTTTTAAGTTCACTGGCAAAATCGATATCGCGCGCCTGATAACCAGGGGTATCGGCATTGGCGATGTTTGCTGCCAGCACTTCCTGACGCTGGGCGCGCAGATTGAGCGCCTCTTGTTGAAAACGTAAGGCGGCGTCGAGCTTATCGAGCATATCTCCTCCGCAGGTATCAAAATTCTGCCATCAGCTTAAAATGCCTTTACGCGCGCGTTATCGGCGGAATAAACGCAAAATGGGTCGCTATTTATGCCGTTGATGGTCATTGCGGACAGGTACAATTCACGTTGTAGAAATGGCTGGGGGCGAAAATGCTGATAATAAAACGTAGCGTGGCGATCATCGCGATACTGTTCAGTCCGTTAAGTACGGCGAGCAATCTCACATCGCAATTGCACAACTTTTTTAGCGCCCAACTCGCGGGGGTAAGTGATGAGGTTCGTGTTTCTATTCGTACAGCGCCCAATCTACTACCGCCATGCGAGCAGCCATTGCTTTCGATGAGCAATAATTCCCGCCTGTGGGGCAATGTGAATGTGTTGGCACGCTGCGGTAACGACAAACGATATTTACAGGTTAATGTACAGGCCACAGGAAATTATGTGGTTGCCGCGATGCCCATTGCGCGGGGAGGAAAGCTGGAAGCTGGCAATGTCAAACTGAAACGCGGACGGCTGGATACCCTGCCACCGCGTACGGTGCTGGATATCAATCAACTTGTTGATGCCATTAGCCTGCGCGATCTATCACCCGATCAACCTATCCAGTTAACCCAGTTTCGCCAGGCATGGCGGGTAAAAGCGGGACAACGCGTCAATGTGATCGCCAGCGGTGATGGGTTTAGCGCCAACGCAGAAGGTCAGGCGCTGAACAATGCAGCCGTCGCACAGAATGCGCGGGTGCGCATGGTATCGGGACAGGTAGTCAGCGGCGTTGTTGATGCAGATGGGAATATTCTTATAAACCTGTAAGCTGTTAAAGATTACCCGTCCCTTGCCGATAAATAAGCAACACATGATAAAAGCGCCCTCAATGAGGAATAAACCATGAGTATTGATCGCACTTCGCCTCTGAAGCCTGTAAGCACCGTTCAACCGCGCGAAACCACTGACGCGCCGGTAACGAACACCCGGGCGGCAAAAACAACAGCCTCCACCAGCACCAGTGTGACGTTAAGCGACGCGCAAGCAAAACTGATGCAACCCGGCAGCAGTGATATCAATCTTGAACGTGTCGAAGCGTTAAAACTGGCGATTCGTAACGGTGAACTAAAAATGGACACCGGCAAAATTGCCGATGCGCTGATCAACGAAGCGCAGCAAGACTTGCAGAGTAACTGATCGTATGACACGTCTTGCAGAGATCCTCGACCAGATGTCCGCTGTGCTTAACGATCTCAAAACGGTAATGGATCAAGAACAGCAACATCTCTCTATGGGGCAGATCAACGGCAGCCAGTTGCAATGGATTACAGAACAAAAAAGCTCACTGCTGGCGACGCTGGATTACCTCGAACAGTTACGCAAGAAAGAACCCAATACAGCAAATAGCGTTGATATTAGTCAACGCTGGCAGGAAATTACTGTGAAAACGCAGCAACTACGCCAAATGAATCAACATAACGGCTGGTTACTGGAAGGACAGATTGAGCGCAATCAACAGGCGCTGGAAATGTTGAAACCGCATCAGGAACCGACGCTATATGGGGCGAACGGTCAGACCTCAACAACCCATCGCCCCGCCAGCACGACCGCCATTAAACGCAGTAAACGCCAGGGCATGGTACCCAATGACCACTCCGGCATGATATGTAACATACCTAAAAGCACGCCAGACATCACCAGTACCGCCACCACCAGACGTAACAGAAACGCCATCCAGCCGGGTTGCGGGGTAAAGATTTTCTGCTTACGCAACTGCCAGTAAAGCAGCGAAGCATTCAGACACGCCGCCAGACCAATAGAAAGTGACAGCCCGGCATGTTTCAACGGACCAATAAACGCCAGGTTCATCAATTGCGTTAAAATCAGCGTAACGATGGCAATTTTCACTGGCGTTTTAATGTCCTGGCGGGAATAAAAGCCAGGAGCCAACACTTTCACTACAATCAGGCCAATCAAACCCACCGAGTAGGCAATTAACGCCCGCTGGGTCATCAGCGCATCAAACGCGGTAAATTTACCGTACTGGAACAGCGAAACGGTCAACGGACCGGAAAGAATGCCCAACGCAACCGCACTCGGCAGCGCCAACAGGAAACAAAGACGCAACCCCCAGTCCATCAAACGGTTGTATTCATCATGATTGCCACTGGCAAAACTTTTCGACAGCGACGGCAGCAAAATGGTGCCAAGCGCCACGCCCAGCACACCGGACGGAAACTCCATTAAGCGGTCGGCGTAATACATCCAAGACACCGAACCGGAAGCAAGAAACGAGGCAAAAATGGTGTTGATGATTAAGGAGATCTGGCTCACAGAGACGCCAAGGATCGCCGGTCCCATCTGTTTCACCACGCGCATTGCTCCGGCATCGTGGAAGTTAATGCGCGGCAGGACCAGCATGCCGATCTTCTTCAGGTGCGGTAGCTGATACACCAGCTGCAGGACGCCGCCGACCGTAACAGCCCACGCCAGCGCCAGCACCGGTGGGTTAAAGTACGGTGCGGCAAACAGCGCGAAACCAATCATGCTGATGTTAAGCAGTGTTGGAGCAAACGCCGGAATCGAGAAGCGGTTCCACGTATTCAGAATCGCTCCCACCAGCGACGCCAGGGAGATCAGCAAGATATAGGGAAAGGTAATCTTTAGTAGCTGGCTGGTCAGGGCAAATTTGTCAGCTGTGTCAGCGAAGCCTGGCGCGGTCACCATGATCACCCACGGTGCGGCGAGCATGCCAGCGACCGTCACAACCGCCAGCGCAAGTGTCAGCAGGCCAGAAACATAAGAGACAAAGACCCGCGTGGCGTCTTCACCCTGCTTACTTTTATATTCCGCCAGAATCGGTACAAATGCCTGGGAAAATGCCCCTTCGGCAAAGATACGGCGTAACAAGTTAGGAAGTTTAAAAGCGACGAAAAAGGCGTCGGTTGCCATCCCTGCGCCAAAGATTCTGGCGACAATTGCGTCTCGTGCGAAGCCAAGCACACGCGAAAACATGGTCATCGAGCTGACGGCGGCCAGCGATTTTAATAAATTCATCGGTGTTCTAATCCAGACCCACGGGCAAAACGCCTGCAAGGCAGGCGCTGAAAGAGGCGAATAGTCTACCTGGATTATGGTGAATTGCTACCGCCAGATGTTACAGGGTTTATTCACTCATCGCATCGCGCCAGATCTTGTCAACGATACGTTGCGCCAGCACGGCCTGTTCGCCGGCGGTTTGCGGAACTGTCTGGTTTTGCACACATTCAATGAAGTGCCGCGCACAGCCGACAAACCCACGTTGCTCAAGCGTACTCTGCCAACCAGGAATCGGTTTATGCACTTCGCCCTGCCCGCGCTCCTCACGCCATTCGCGCATATCCGTAATGTCGATGAGCGCACCGTCAGTCACGGCCTGCACGGTTTCACGCTGACTTCCGGCACGGCGATGCATACAGGTGGTGATCTGCAAAGGACCAGCCGAAAAATGGTGCTCGGCAAACAGCATTTCGCCAGCGTCGTTAGTCAGTAGCGTACCGCCATCCAGAGAGGCTTTGCCGCCCGACAACCACAGCGCGGTATCCACCACATGCAGATAATCATCCAGCAACGTGAAATAAAGATCGTGTGGCCCGACGCTATTGCTACGATGTTTATCCATTCTTAGCGAGGCTGCGGTGGCGAGTTGCGTTTTTAACTCACCGTAGAGTGGTGCGAAACGACGGTTAAAACCGACCATCAACGTCAGTTTTTTCCGCGCCGCCAGTTCCACCAGCCGTTCAGCATCGCGCAGATTTTCTGCCAGCGGTTTATCGACACAGACATGTACCCCCGCATTGAGTAACGTACTGACCACGTCAAAGTGGCTGGCGGTGCTGGAATGCACAAAAACCGCATCGCAACTGGCGGCAAGGCTGGATAACGAATCGGCATAAGGAATGCGCCAGCTTTCACAAATTGGCAGGGCTTTCGCGCGCGTAGGCGACCAGGCTCCTTGTAACGTCCAGTCAGACGCTGCCGCCAGCACCGGTAACCACGCTTTTTGCGCAATGCCACCTAATCCCACTACGCCGATACGTAATTTTTTCACTTTAATCTCCCAGATGGGCCAGCAACGAATCAAGACGCTGTTTCAGTTCTGCCACTTCGATTTCCAGGGCTTCGACGCGGGCCTGTAAATCACCGTCAACCGCGTTCGACATATCCGTCACCGCCGGCTGATCTTCAACCTCACCACTGAAAAGATGCATGTAGCGGTTTTCGCGTTTACCCGGTTCGCGGGCCATACGCACCACAAAAGGACCATCTTCGCGATTTGCCAGTTGTTCCAGCGTCGACTCCACTTCCGCCATATCGCTGAATTCATACATTCGCGCGGCGCGGCTGCGCAGTTCACCTGGCGTCTGGGCACCACGCAATAACAACGTGGTGATTAACGCCACTTCCGCTGCGCTCAGTTTCAGATCGCCAAATTCTGAATTACAAAAACGTTGCTCATATTTGGTGACCCGATTACCAAAACCGCTCACTGTGCGTAGATAATGACGTTCACGGTTCGTTTTCTGATTACAGGCCGTGACTACACCATTGACTGAGAGCGGGTATTGCTCCGGCGTGGTCACCTGCTTTTCCAGCAAGCAACCAATCACGCGAGCTTCAAGGGCAGTAAGTTGATATTTCATGAGATTCTCCTTAGCGGCCGGGCGTCCAGTCTGGGGTAGTTAATGCCGTCAGTACGTGATCGCGCCATTGTCCATCAATCAACAGATAGTCTTTCGCATAGCCTTCTTTTTCAAAACCCAGTCGCGCCAGTAAATCACCGCTGCGTTTATTGTGCGGCATATAATTAGCCATAATGCGATGAATATGTTGGGTGCGCTGCATATAACGAATGGCTGCGGTCAGGGCTTCAAACATGAGTCCTTTGCCCTGCCATTTTTGCCCAATCGAATAACCGAGATAGCAGGCATGAAAAGAGCCACGAACAACATTGGAAAAATTGGCAACGCCAATAATCTCTTTTTCGTCCGGGTCGAATAAGCCAAAGTAGAAAGCTGAACCTTGTTTATGAAATTCGTTAATCATCCCCAGCCTGGCCTGCCAGCCTGATGGATAACAGTGGCTTTCGTCGCGCACTGGCTCCCAGGGCTTGAGGAAATGGCGATTCTCTGCGTAATAATCCGCAAGACGCCAGGCGATCATGCACCAGACGCACGACCAGTCGGTCTGTGGTTAAGCGCACTTTTGGCACGTTACTGCGATAGCCAAACATTCTATACCTACTCCTTCCCGTAACGTCTTTAATACGCTGTAAGTATTACTATACCTGCGCAACCAGACCCTGTGAAAAGTCCAAAATGCCATTTTCTGCATTATTCACATATTTGATAAAAACTCTCTATCAAAGCGACGTTTTGATAAAAAAATATTGTCCCCGAAGTGATGGGAAAAGTCTTAGCGGCAATGCAGAATAGAAAGTGCTCATCTTTTATTTCCCGGGAGGGGAAATGTCCCGCGTGTCGCAGGCGAGGAACCTGGGTAAATATTTCCTGCTCATCGATAATATGCTGGTCGTGCTGGGGTTCTTTGTTGTCTTCCCGCTGATCTCTATCCGCTTCGTTGATCAAATGGGCTGGGCCGCCGTCATGGTCGGTATTGCTCTCGGTCTACGCCAATTTATTCAGCAAGGTCTGGGTATTTTCGGCGGTGCAATTGCCGACCGCTTTGGTGCCAAACCGATGATTGTTACCGGTATGCTGATGCGCGCCGCCGGATTCGCCACAATGGGTATCGCCCACGAACCGTGGCTATTGTGGTTTTCATGCCTGCTCTCGGGACTCGGTGGCACGTTGTTTGATCCGCCGCGTTCGGCGCTGGTGGTGAAATTAATCCGTCCACAGCAGCGTGGTCGTTTTTTCTCGCTGTTGATGATGCAGGACAGTGCCGGTTCGGTCATTGGCGCATTGTTGGGGAGCTGGCTGTTGCAATACGACTTTCGCCTGGTCTGCGCCACAGGGGCAGTTCTATTTGTGCTATGTGCGGCGTTCAATGCGTGGTTGTTACCAGCATGGAAACTCTCCACCGTACGCACGCCCGTTCGCGAAGGCATGACCCGCGTGATGCGCGACAAGCGTTTTGTCACCTATGTTCTGACGCTGGCGGGTTACTACATGCTGGCTGTACAAGTGATGCTGATGCTGCCAATTATGGTCAACGACGTGGCTGGCGCGCCCTCTGCCGTTAAATGGATGTATGCCATTGAAGCGTGTCTGTCGTTAACGTTGCTCTACCCTATCGCCCGCTGGAGTGAAAAGCATTTTCGTCTGGAACACCGGTTGATGGCTGGGCTGTTGATAATGTCATTAAGCATGATGCCGGTGGGCATGGTCAGCGGCCTGCAACAACTTTTCACCCTGATTTGTCTGTTTTATATCGGGTCGATCATTGCCGAGCCTGCGCGTGAAACCTTAAGCGCTTCGCTGGCGGACGCAAGAGCTCGCGGCAGCTATATGGGGTTTAGCCGTCTGGGTCTGGCGATTGGCGGCGCTATTGGTTATATCGGTGGCGGCTGGCTGTTTGACCTGGGCAAATCGGCGCACCAGCCAGAGCTTCCGTGGATGATGCTGGGCATTATTGGCATCTTCACTTTCCTTGCGCTGGGTTGGCAGTTTAGCCAGAAACGCGCCGCGCGTCGTTTGCTTGAACGCGACGCCTGATTTGATACTCCCCCCTGACTCCTCCATACTGAAAGTGAACTGACAGCCAAATGGAGGAGTCACGTGAAGCTATACATTTACGATCACTGCCCTTACTGCCTCAAAGCCCGCATGATTTTCGGCCTGAAAAATATCCCCGTCGAATTACATGTTCTGCTCAACGACGACGCAGAAACACCCACCCGGATGGTCGGTCAAAAACAGGTTCCCATTCTGCAAAAAGATGACAGCCGCTATATGCCAGAAAGCATGGACATCGTTCACTATGTCGATAAACTCGACGGCAAACCGTTACTGACCGGCAAACGTTCCCCTGCCATTGAAGAGTGGCTGCGCAAGGTCAATGGCTACGCCAACAAACTGCTGTTGCCGCGTTTTGCCAAATCGGCATTTGATGAGTTTTCTACTCCCGCCGCGCGCAAATATTTCGTCGACAAGAAAGAGGCCAGCGCGGGTAATTTTGCCGACCTGCTGGCCCACTCTGACGGTCTGATTAAGAATATCAGCGATGATTTACGTGCGCTGGACAAACTGATCGTCAAACCGAACGCCGTGAATGGCGAACTTTCGGAAGATGATATTCAGCTATTCCCGCTACTGCGTAATCTGACGCTGGTAGCCGGAATTAACTGGCCAAGCCGCGTTGCTGATTACCGCGATAATATGGCGAAACAGACACAAATCAATTTGTTATCATCAATGGCGATTTAATCCTGACCCGCCGCGGCAGCCTGTATTCGCGGGTTGCCGCCGTTTTCAGTTTTTTCTGTTGGCGAGTTTATCGCTGGTGACACATGCTGCGTTGTGTCAGGATATTGACGCAGATTTCATGTCGAGGACTACCATGAACAAGTTTTTATTTGCCGCTGCATTGATCGTCAGTGGCCTGCTCGTTGGCTGTAATCAACTCACCCAATACACCATCACCGAACAAGAAATTAACCAGTCGCTTGCGAAACATAATAATTTCTCAAAAGATATCGGTTTACCCGGCGTGGCTGACGCCCATATTGTTCTGACAAACCTGACCAGCCAAATTGGTCGCGAAGAGCCGAATAAGGTTACCCTAACCGGAGACGCCAATCTGGACATGAACTCCCTGTTCGGTAGTCAGAAAGCGACCATGAAACTGAAGCTGAAAGCGCTGCCCGTGTTTGATAAAGAAAAAGGTGCGATCTTCCTGAAAGAGATGGAAGTGGTCGATGCGACGGTACAACCGGAAAAAATGCAAACGGTGATGCAAACGTTGCTTCCCTATTTGAACCAGGCATTACGCAATTACTTTAACCAGCAACCTGCTTACGTCCTGCGCGAAGATGGCAGCCAGGGCGAAGCAATGGCGAAAAAACTGGCGAAAGGCATTGAAGTGAAGCAGATCGGAAGAGCGT
>OODS01000628.1_pt1 | contig 27167 bp, 23 predicted proteins | sample 1671531 | NCBI WGS metagenome assembly OODS01 (sample SAMN06348166, study PRJEB24527) | human gut metagenome | biome: human gut; feature: ankylosing spondylitis patient; material: feces | host: Homo sapiens | place: China | collected 2015-10 | reverse complement strand
GCCACCAGCCCCCCCTTGTTGCACCCCCGGTGGGTGATCTCCAGGTAGAAGCGGTTGGAAAAGACGGCCTCATACCGGCCGGGACAGTGCTCCTCCAGCCACTCCCGGGCCCGGAGCAGCACGTCGTACTCCTGCTGGACGATGGCCTTGGTCCAGGGGGCGGGCATATCCGGGATGTCCCGCACCTCATAGTCGGTGCCCACCTTCTTCATGTGGGCGTCGGTGATGGCATTGGGGCGGTACACATAGATGTCCTCCCCGTGATAGGTCTCCAGCCCCAAAGAGGGCATGGCCTCCATCAGGGCCTGAAAATCCCCCGGAGCCCGGTCGTCCAGCAGGGTCTGGACCAGCATGGTCTCCGTCTGGAAGTCGTAGATGGTCGAGCCGTTGGACAGCACCACCGGGGCGTTGATGGGGGCCAGGTGGGCATAAGGGGCAAAGGTGCGGTGGGCCCGCCCGGTGGCCACTGTGAACCGGCCGCCCTGGCCAATCCAGCGCCCCAGGGCCTCCAGATTCCGGGGCGGGATCCGGTGATGGAAGTCATAGAGGGTGTCATCAAAGTCGCTGACCAGCAGCAAGCCGTCAAATTTGCCCATGGAGCGCTCCTTTCCGCCCCGCAGGGGCGTTATTGAATGTCCTGTCCCAGGATATACCGCTTCATCGGCTTGTACAGCAGCGCGGCGATGGCCAGGGCGATCACCGTGTTGGGCAGCATATAGGAGCCGTTATAGACCAGAGAGTAGGCGGAAGGACTGGTGAAGGTCCACTTCATGAACTCCGTGGGAGCCAGAATTTTGTAGATGGTCACGCCGCTGATGTAGTGAACGACAAAGCGGCCGAGGCAGCCTACCACGGTACCGACAAAGATGCCCCACTTCTTGCCCTTGAACAGGCCAGCCAGACCCAAGGGAGTAAAGGCCACCAGATAGTCCAGCAGCATGGACTGCCAGCCCCAGGCGTAAGCGCCGTCAAAAATGAGCTGCAAGAGGCCGAAGGTGAAGCCGGCCATGAGGCCCGGAGTCAGTCCCCAGCGGACGGCAAACAGGATGATGGGGAACATGGCGGGGGTCAGGGAGCCGCCGTTGGGCAGTTCCATCAGCTTGATGTAGCTGAGTACCTGGGCCAGGGCCACCATCATGGCACCCTCGCACAGCATCCGAACACGGAGATGAGAGTTGGTATTTTTTGTGGACATAAACGTCCCTCCTGAAAATAAAGTACCGCAGGCCACATGAACGGGCTTGCGGTACGGAAAGACAGATCGTTCACTTCCTACGCCGGCATTACCCGGATCAGGTTTAAGGGAAAGAGGGCAGTCACAGCCCCGCATCTCAGCCGGAGTTCTCTCCAGCACCCCTGTGTTCAGTTTTCTGCGGTCAGATGGAATTATAGAGAAAAATGTCTGTTTTGTCAATACATATGCCGGATCTCAGTACCGTTTGTCCAGAATGGAGACGATCTCCGCAAGGGTATCGTGGTCGCAGTCCGCCACAATGGTAGCGCCGCAGCTTCGCACGGTTTCTACGCAGTTAGCCGGGGCAAACCCCTCTGCCGCCATCGTCAGCATGGAGAGATCGTTGTTTTCGTCCCCGGCGCAGTAGACATGATCCATGGAGATCCCCAGACGCTTTGCCAGACGAGCTACCATAGCTCCCTTGCTGGCGCCTTTCCGGGTGACCTCCAGCAGAGTCCTGTCAGAGAAAAACACCTCGTAGTCCGCTGACCAAGGCTGCCTGCTCACATAGTCCCGCAGAGCCAGCAGGTGCTCGTGGTCATCCTCAAACATGATCTTGATGAGGGGCATTGGCACCTCCAGCAGGGTTGGGACAGGCTGCACCCCGGCATGGGTCACGTGCTCATGCTGCCGGGTGTACTCGTTTGGCCGCACGGCATGGATCACATTGTCCATGTGATAGGCTTCCACTGCCGCTGTGGGAAACCGGTCCAGCACATCCTGACCCTGCGGACGGATGGTCTCCGGCAGCTCCATGGTTTCCAGATAGCGCTCCGTTTTGAAATCGTACAGCGCACCGCCGTTGCACACAACGGCCGGTGCGTTCATGGGCACCTGCTCCGCGAACATCCGGAAGGCGGGCAGCGCCCGGCCTGTGGCTACGGCAAAGCGGCCGCCGTTGTCCATGAAATAGCGGAGGGCTTCCACATTCCGCTGTGAAATAGGCGGAATGGGACAGCCGGTGCGGCGGGGTAACTCTGTATTCAGGATGGTATTGTCAAAGTCGCTGACCAGCAGGACGCCGTCAAATTTTCCCATAGTTATTCTCCTAAAAAACGGCGGAGCGGAAAGATTCCCGCTCCGCCTGAGATAGTCGCTTATTCTGCGGAGGGTGTTCCGCCGGCGTTTCCGCCGCCACCGCCGCGATGGCGGCGTCCGCCCCGGTGACGGCGGCGCTTAACAGCTTCACCGTTTTCCAGATTGATGACCTTTTCCCGGGCGGGAGCCGCATCCTGTTTGGGACGTTGGTCCTGCTTGGGCCGCTCGGTCCGGGGGCGGTCCTGCTTGGGCCGCTGAGACCGGTTTGCGGGCTTGCCGCCCTGACGGCTCTGGCCTTCGGGGGCCTTGGGAGCTTCCTTCTTCGCCGGTGCGGAAGTGTTGGGTGTCCCCTCGCCGCTGCCGCCGCTTCTGCGGCGTCCGCCCCGGTGACGGCGGCGGTTCTTGCTCTCGCCGCCCTCCTCACGGGAACGTTCCCGGACAGGGGCCGGCGTCTCCATCGGTTCCTCCGCTTCAAAGTGCCGGGAGATCACCGGCGCGATGAACTCCTCTTCCTTTTCCTCCACATACCGCTCGGGCCGCTCCGTGGGGATCTCAATGCCCTCACGACTGCCCTTGCCGTTGCGCAGGACGCAGATCTCGCAGTTGTGGTAGCACTTCTGGGTCTCCGGAGCACTGTCCAGACTGACCTTTACAGTTTCCCGCAGCAGGTCCACGGCTTTTACATTGCCGGGGCCGTCGGGGGTCTGGACGAAGGATTCCTGCTTGGGCATCCGCTTCTGAGCATCCTCATAGGCGTTCTGCTCATATTTCAGGCAGCACATCAGCCGTCCGCAGGTGCCGGAGATCTTGGTGGGATTCAAGCTGAGATTCTGGGTCTTGGCCATCTTGATGGAGACGGGCAGGAACCCGTCCAAAAACTGGGAGCAGCAGAAGGGCCGCCCGCAGATGCCGAGACCGCCCACCATTTTGGCCTCGTCCCGGACGCCAATCTGACGCAGCTCGATCCGGGCCCGGAACACGCCGGCCAGATCCCGCACCAGCTCCCGGAAGTCCACCCGGCCATCGGCGGTAAAGAAGAAAATGATCTTACTGCCGTCAAAGCTGGCAGATACGTTCACCAGCTTCATTTCCAGACCGTGATCCGCGATCTTCTTCTCGCAGATGTCGAAGGCCTCGCTCTCTTTTTTCCGGTTGTAATCCACGGTGCGGCGGTCGGCGTCAGTGGCCAGCCGCAGCATGGCGCACAGGGGCTGGACAACGGCTTCGTCTGCCACCTCGTGGTTCCCCTGGGTGCAGGTGCCGAATTCCGGGCCCTGGGCGGTCTCCACGATGACCTGATCGCCCATTTTCACCGCATGTCCCTTGGGGTCAAAATAATAATTCTTGCATCCGCCCCGAAAGCGGACACTGATCACTTCAGTCAAAGGATTTCCTCCAATTCCACCGCCAAAGCCCCCAGCACATGGCTGGCGCCCACATTGTAGGAGCAGGCTCCGCGGTACGTTTGTAACAATTCTATTGTGCCCATGATCCGCTGTTTTGTCAAGCGTTTCCCAAGTTGGACAATGAGGGCCGCGTCCGGTCCCTCCGGGGATTGACCGTACTGGGCCAGCAGGGCTGCCGCCAGAAGGGTCCGGGCCTGATCCAGCATGGCCGCAAGGCCGTCCCGGTCCAGCCGTTTTTTCTCAAGACGGACCATCAGCTCTGTGACAGTCCCCCTCTTCCCTGCCGCCAGCAGACGGCACAACTCCACGCCCGCCTCCGAGCTTTCCTTTTCCACGGTGACGGCGGGATGGAGCTTCAGCTCCACGCACCGGGAACGGAGCGTCTGCAAGACCACGGAAGAATTTTCCGCACAGAAGAGGAATGTCGCGTAGGGCGGGCCTTCCTCTACGATCTTCAGCAGTACGTTCTGGTCCTGCTCTGTCAGAATGGTGCAGTCCGGAAAGATATAGACCTTCCGGGCACCCTCGTTGGGCCGGATATAGGCATCGGCGCGGATCTGGCGGACGGTGTCTACGGAGAGGTTCTTATGGGCCTCGTCCCGGACGGTGATAACGTCCGGGTGAATGCCGGAGAACACCTTGCGGCAGGCGGGACATGTCCCGCAGGGCTTTTGTCCGCCTCCCTGACACTCCATGGCCGCAGCAGCGTACTGCGCGGCGGCGATCCGGTCCCCGCTGCCGGAAAACAGCAGCGCGTGGGAAAGTGTTCCCCGTCCGGCGGCTTCCCGGATCCGCCGGGCAATGGGGTCATTGGCAAATTCCATTGGACCGCCTCCCTTCTTTCCCGTTTCCCGCAAAAATGCGGAATAAGTATAGCATATTTCACGCAAAAAGGGAAGAACCGTTTTTCCTATCAACGGAGTGCGAAAAAATTTTCAATTCCATATTGACAACTTTCCTTGTCAATGGTATCATCCATAAATGACAAAGATAGTTGTCAAATTGACAAGCGGACCTAACAGAAAGGAGGGGCCTATGCCCCTGTATAACCGATTGAAGGAATACCGGGCCCGGCTGGGAGTCAACCAGCAGGAAATGGGCCGTCTGGCGGGGGTCTCCCGCCAGACCATCAGCCAGATCGAGCGGGGGGACTACTCCCCCTCTGTGACCCTGGCGCTGAAGCTGGCAAAGCTGTGCCAGGTCTCTGTGGAGGATATTTTCAGCTATGAGGAGGATGTGCGCAATGAAGCAGAAAAGTGAGAATCAAAAGGCATTTCCCAGATTTTTGGGGATCTTAGTGGTGGCAAGCCTTATCGGCGGTGTGCTGGGTGGTCTGTCCGGTGTGGCCGGGTATTTCTGGGAGGACCATACTGCTTTCGGCGCGGCGTTTGCCCACCTGCTGGGCGCCGCATCCCCCTGGGCTATGGCTGCCTGTGCCGCCGTGCTGCTGGGGCTGGGACTGTACCAGTACCGCAAAGCCAGAACCGCCTTCCGCAGCTGGGACGGCGAGGACGAGGACGTAATGCAGCAGGCGGAGGAGCGCCTGAGCTGGACGCTGCTGCTGGACAGCCTGACGGTGATCGTCAGCTTCTTCTTTTTCAACGCCGGGACCGAAAAGCTGCCCCAAGGTTCCGATGGCAATACGGTCCTGCTGCTGGTGGTCTTCCTGGCGGTCATTGCCCTGGCCATCCTGCTCCAGCAGAAAACGGTGGACCTCACCAAGAAGATGAACCCGGAAAAGCGGGGCAGCGTATATGACATGAAGTTCCAGGAGCGCTGGTGGGAAAGCTGCGACGAGGCGGAGCGCCGCCAGATCGGCCAGGCCAGCTACAAGGCCTACGTTACGGTGAGCCGCTTCTGTCCTTACTGCTGGGGCGTGCTGCTTCTGGGGAACATGGTCTTTCACTACGGCATCCTGCCCAGCGCCGTGGTACTGGTGGTCTGGGCGGTGCTGACGGTGAGCTACACCCGGGAGGCCATCCGCCTGGGCCGCCGGGGCCAGAAAACAGAATAAGAGGACAAAAAGGAAAGGCCGCTTATGCGGCCTTTCCTTTTGTGGATCGTGTACTTTGATTTACTTCTTCTTGCTCTCCCACTTGGTGACGCACAGGGAGCAGGCAATGTCGCCGGTGACGTTCAGGCAGGTACGGCCCATGTCGAACAGACGGTCCACAGCCACGATCAGGCCGATGTAAGCCACGGGGATACCGATGGCTTCCAGCACCATGGCCAGCATGATCATGCCGGCGCCGGGGGTGCCGGCAGTGCCGATGGAGGCCAGCGTAGCGGTGACCACAATGAGGATCATCTGGCTCAGGGTCAGGTGCATACCGGCGCAGGTGGCCAGGAACACAGTGGCAACGCACTGATAGATGGCGGTGCCGTCCATGTTGATGGTGGCGCCCAGAGGCAGCACGAAGGAGGAAATATCGTCCTCAGCGCCCAGAGCATCGGCGCACTCCTTGGAGACCGGCAGGGTCGCGGCGGAGGAGGTGGAGGTAAAGGCGAAGATCATAGCCGCGGAAGCGTTCTTGAAGAACTTGACGGGGCTGATGCCGGCAAACGCCTTGGCGGAAACAGAATAGACCAGCACGGCGTGGAGAATGTAGCCGATGTAGGCGCACAGAATGACCAGCGCCAGAGAGCCGAGGATCTCAGCGCCCTGGGTGGCAACCACCCAGGTCATGTAGGTAAACACACCGATGGGACTCAGGGAGATGATGAATTCCATCAGCCGCTCAACCACGGCATAAGCGGAGGTCACCATGTCCCGGACCAGCTTGGACTTCTCACCGGCAGCCAGAATGGAGCCGCCGAACAGCAGGGCGATGACGATGACCTGAAGCATGTTGGCTTCGGTAAACGCCTTCCACATGTTGGTGGGGAAAATGGCAACCAGAGTCGCCATGAAGCCGGCGTATTCCTTGGCCTCGTACTCGGCGGCCTGAGCAGCCTCGCTGAGGTTGGGGAACAGGCCCGCGTTGTTGAACACCGTTGCCAGAACCAGACCGATGACGCAGGCCACGGCAGTGGTGACCATGAAGTAGAGAATGGTCTTCCAGCCCACAGCGCCTACCTTTTTCATGTCGCCCATGGAGATGATGCCGTCGATCATAGACAGCAGCACCACAGGCACCACGATGAACTTCAGCAGGTTGACGAAGATATCACCGAAGGGCTTGATGTAGCTGGTGGTGAAGCCAGCTGCGCCGGTGAAGTAGAACACCAGACCGACAACAATGCCCAGTACCAGAGCAATAAAGATCTGTACCGGCAGGGACAGTTTTTTCTTTTTTTCCATAGAATACGCTCCCTCTTTCACACTTTTTAATACGCTGTGCGTAAAATTCGCAGAAATTTACGCAAATATGATTGGAGATATTATAGCGGTATGCCGGGAACTTGTAAAGTCCGCACTAATAAAGTTGTTTATTTTGTGCAAAATCCCATCTATTTCACTGGGTCATTCGTCAAAACAGAGATTCTATGGGCGTTTTTTGCTTATTTTGCCCGTACACGGAAGCCGCAGAAACGGATGGCGGCTTTTGCAAGCTCCGCCGTGGGATCCACCACGGGGACCGTCAGGCCCACGGCCTCCGCAGCCAAGGGCAGTTCCGTGCAGCCCAGCAGGAACACACCGGCCCCACGGGTCATCATATGCTCCACCACGGTCAAAAGATCCGCCCGGTAAGCGTCCGGACCTTTTCCGGCCTTGACGCCGTCATAGATGACCCGCATGAGGGCGTCCTGCTCTGCTGCCTCCGGGATCAGGTACGGCACACCGGCTTCCCCAAGGGCATTTTGATACAGTTGAGTGGAAAGCGTCCCCTTTGTGGCCAGAATTCCCACGGTCATTCCGGGGAACTGGGCTTTGCAGGCTTCCGCAGCGGCGGTGAGGATGCTGAGGAAGGGGATCTCTGTCATAGCCTGGAGCCGGGGCAGGAAATAATGGGCGGTGTTGCAGGGCATGATGACACAGTCTGCACCGCAGGCTTCCAGATTCCGGAGGGCGCTTGCCATTTCCGGTACCGGGTCCGGGCCGTTGCTGAGGATGGCGGCGGTGCGGTCGGGAATGTTGGCATTGCTGTCGATGTACACCCGGATATGATCCCGGTCCGTTTCCGCCTCCGTCAGCAGAGTGATCTTCTGAAACAGGTCGGCGGTGGCCAGAGGGCCCATGCCGCCTAAAATACCGATGGTCTTTTTCTCACACATATTACGCACCTCAACTCCAGAATTCCGGGAATAAAAGCTCGCTGCCTACCTTTACGGTCAACAGGAGCAGGACTGCGATCACCGTGGGCCGGACGATCTTGCTGCCGTTTTTGATAGCCAGACCCGCACCGATATAGTGTCCCAGAATGGATGCCACGGAAGAGATCAGGCCAACGCCCACCAGCACATACCCGGCCCGCAGGGCGGTGAACAGGCTGCCCAGATTGGAGGCCAGATTGACCACCTTTACGCCGCCGGCCGCGTGGCGGGTATCCAGCTTGGCGAAACGCACCAGCGCGATCATCATGAAGGTGCCGGTGCCGGGGCCGTAATACCCGTCATATCCGCCGATGACAAAGGCCGAGCCCCAGATGATGAGCCGCCGCAGCCAAGGGTCCAGCGGCGCTGTTTCATCCGGCCACTTCCGGGTCCGCAGGGTGATGAACGCCACCACCGGCAGCACCACCAGCAGCAGGTATTTCAGCACTACCGCAGGGGTGTGGTGCTGGAGCCAGGTGCCGCAGACGGAGCCGGTCAGGGATAAGATTACCGCCGGGGCAAAGAGCTTCCAGTCCACCAGTCCCTGATGGATGAACCGGGCTGTGGAAAAAATCGTGCCGATGCCGGAGGAGAGTTTATTCGTCCCCAAAGCGTTATAAATGGGAAGGTTTGAGAGGCCCATGAGATAGGTAGGGGCGGTGATGATCCCGCCGCCTCCGGCGATGGCGTCCATAAACGCGCCTAAGAAAACGCCGACGCAGATCAGCAGTACCACCCAGAGGGCTACGCCGTCCACCGTGATGTCAGTCAGGAAGGAAATCATGAAAACTCCTTGTTTACGGCCCGCGGGGCCTGAATTTTGCTGTCAGGCCAGTGGGTCCGACAGATAGAATGTACTCATCTTAACAGACCTTAAACGCCTTGTGCACCGGCATATTCTACAAGAAGCGGGAACAAAAACTGGAAAAGTAAGACAAATCGGACAAAGAGTGTCTTTTCTTTTCGACACCCTCTTACCTTGACGCTTTCGGCTATCCGGCGGTATAATATAAAATCAAAGTATATCATCTGTAAAATGACTTGCGGCTGCCTTGACGTAATCGTTTTAAAATGCTACCCTCAGTATGAGAAAAAATAATATGGCAGCAGAAAGGGGAGACCCATGGCAGATCAGACACAACTGTACCACAGCGGTAGCCTGACGGACGGCTGGCGGCTCTTCGGCGCACACCCTGCCACAGAGGGAGACGTCCACGGCTGGTGGTTCAACGTTTGGGCGCCTCATGCAAAGGCTGTTTCCGTAGTTGGAGATTTTAACGGCTGGGACCTGACCGTTGATCCACTTACCCAAAAGGGCGAATTCTGGCAGGGCTTTCTTCCGGACCTGCCCGTCTATACCAGCTATAAGTATGCCATTACCGGCGAGGATGACAGAGTTCACTACAAGGCGGACCCCTACGGGTTCCATACGGAGACCCGCCCCGGCACCGCCAGCAAGCTCTATGACATTGAGCATTTTTCCTGGACGGATGAGGACTTCCGCCGCAATAAGCAGCCGGTGTACCATCAGCCGCTGAATATTTACGAGGTCCATCTCGGCTCGTGGCGGAAGCATGAAAACGGCGAGTTCCTGAATTACCGGGATATGGCCCGGCAGCTGGCGGCTTATGTGAAGGAGATGGGCTACACCGCCGTGGAGCTGCTGCCGGTGACGGAGCATCCTCTGGATGATTCCTGGGGTTACCAGTGCACCGGATACTTTGCGCCTACCTCCCGGTTCGGTACGCCGGAGGATTTCATGTGGTTTGTAAACCACCTTCACGAAAACAACATTCCGGTGATTTTGGACTGGGTCCCCGCGCACTTCTGCAAGGATGAGCAGGGCCTTTACGAGTTTGACGGTACCTGCTGTTATGAATATGCCGATCCACGGAAACGGGAACACGCCGGCTGGGGCACCCGGGTCTTTGACTACGGGTGGCCGGAGGTGGTGAGCTTCCTCCTCTCCTCTGCCCGGTTCTGGCTGGAAATGTACCACATCGACGGCATCCGGGTGGACGCTGTGGCCTCCATGCTGTATCTGGATTACGGACGGCAGGACGGCCAGTGGACTCCCAATATCCACGGCGGACGGGAAAACCTGGAAGCGGTGGAATTTCTCCGGAAGCTGAACACCATGGCCTTTGAGGTGGATCCCAACGTGCTGATGATCGCTGAGGAATCTACCGCCTGGCCTCTGGTGACCAAGCCCGCCGACGTCGGCGGACTTGGATTCAATCTGAAGTGGAACATGGGCTGGATGAATGACATGTGCCACTATCTGAAGCTGGACCCCTGGTTCCGGCAGGACCACCACCGGGATCTGACCTTCTCCATGATGTACGCGTTTTCCGAGAACTATGTCCTTCCCATCTCCCATGACGAGGTGGTCCACATGAAGGGCAGCGTGGTGGGGAAAATGCCCGGAGACTACGAAAACCAGCTCCGCTGCACCCGGGGCTTTTATGCGTACCTGCTGGCCCATCCCGGCAAGAAGCTGCTGTTCATGGGACCGGAGATCGGCCAGTGGCACGAATGGGACTCCAACGGTCAGTTGGACTGGTACTTACTGGAGCATGAGGAAAATCAGCAGCTCCATGCGTTCTTCAAGGCCGCCAACGCCTTCTACAAGGCGGAGAGCGCCCTGTGGGACATTGATTTTGACTGGCAGGGCTTTGAGTGGCTGGTGCCGGATGACAATCACAACAACGTGGTGGTGTTCCTCCGGCGGGATCAGGCAGGGAACGAGCTGCTGTGTGCGGTGAACTTCTCCCCCAACGATTATGAAAACTACCGGGTAGGCGTACCGCCCCGCAAGCGGTATGTCCCCGCCTTTACCACCGACGCGCCGGAATTCGGCGGCAGCGGGTTTGCGGATACGAAGTCGCTGACGGTAAAGGACACGCCCTCCCACGGAAAAGAACAGTCTGTCACTCTCCGGCTCCCCGCGTTCGGGGCGGTATTCCTCCGGGGAGAGGGCAGCTTTACAAAGCGCGGTTCGGCAACCAAGGTGAAAAAAGTGAAAAATAGGAAAAGGAGCTGATCCACCCATGAAAAAAGAGTGTATCGCTATGCTGCTGGCTGGCGGACAGGGCAGCCGCCTGTATGTCCTCACCGGCGCCATGGCCAAGCCCGCCGTCCCATTCGGCGGTAAATTCCGCATCATCGACTTTCCCCTGTCCAACTGCACCAACTCCGGCATTGACACCGTCGGCGTCCTGACTCAGTACCGGCCCATGGAGCTGAACAGCTACATCGGCTCCGGCCAGCCATGGGATCTGGACAGCAGCAGCGGCGGTGTTCACATCCTGCCGCCCTATATGGGCAGCAAGGGCGGCACCTGGTACAAGGGCACCGCCAACGCCATCTATCAGAACATCGGCTTCATCGACCAGTATCAGCCGGAGTATGTGGTGATCCTCTCCGGTGACCACATCTATAAGATGGATTATTCCGAAATGCTCCGCCGTCACAAGGAATCGGACGCCGCCTGCACCATTTCCGTTATGGAGGTCCCCTGGGAGGAGGCCAGCCGCTTCGGCATCATGTCGGTGGATGGGGAGGATATGATCACCGAGTTTGCCGAAAAACCCCGTCAGCCCAAGAGCAATCTGGCATCCATGGGCATCTATGTGTTCTCCTGGAAAGCGCTGCGGCGCTATCTGACGGAGGATGAGGCGGATCCGGGTTCTGAAAATGACTTTGGCAAGAATATCATCCCCAAGATGCTGGCGGACGGCCAGCGGATGGCGGCCTTCCGCTTCCAGGGCTACTGGAAGGACGTAGGTACCCTCACCTCCCTCTGGGATGCCAACATGGATATGCTCTCTCCGGAATCCGGCCTGGACCTGTCTGACGAGTCCTGGCCCATCTTCGCCCGCAGCGTGGACGCGCCCCCCATTTACATGGGCGGCGACAGCCGTGTGAGCCACAGCGCCATCAACCGGGGCTGTGACATTGAAGGCACCGTGGAAAATTCTGTACTTTCCCCCAGAGTCACCGTGGAAAAAGGCGCCAAGGTCAGCTATTCCGTGCTCCTCCCCGGCGTTACGGTGGAGACAGGCGCTGTGATCGAATACGCCATTATCGGCGAGGGCTGCCACATCGGTAAGGACTGCCGGGTGGGCGGCGCACCGGATTCCGCTCTCGATGGGAAATGGGATCTGACGGTGCTGGCCCCGGATTGCCAGTTGGAGGATGGCCGCGAGGTGGCCCCCGGCATCATGCTGGACCACCATGGTAAGGAGGTGCTGAAATGAACCGGATGCATGGCATTATTTTCGCCTATGAACAGCGCGGAGAACTGCGGGAGCTGACAGAGCGCCGTACCGCCGCGTCGATGCCCTTTGGAGGCCGGTACCGGGCGGTGGACTTTGCCCTGTCCAATCTGCTGAACGCAGGCGTTACCGATGTGGGTATGGTACTCCACGGCCGGTATCAGAGTATGCTGGATCATGTGGGCAGCGGCAAGGTGTGGGATATGTCCCGGAAGCGGGGCGGCCTGCATCTGCTGCCTCCCTTCAACTACCTTCACGAGTGGGGCGTCACGCCCTTCCGGGGCAAAATGGAAGCCCTTGCCGGCGTCCGGGACTACCTGAACGAGATCCGGCAGGATTATGTGGTGCTGATGGAGGGCGACCTGGTGGCCAACCTCCCGCTGGCGGATATTCTGGAGCAGCATATCCGCACCCATGCCGACATCACCGCCGTCTGCGGAGATGACAGCTTCGCCACGGAAAACGGCACCTATTTTGAAAAGGACCCGGACGGACGCATCCGGGAGGTGCTGTTCAATATGCACCAGCCCAGAGGCTACCGGAGCCTGGACGTGTTTGTGATGTCCACGGACCTGCTGCGTTCTCTGGTGGACGAGTGCCAGGCAAGAGACCAGTACAGCTTCCGCCGGGATGTTCTGCAGGCCAAGCAGGATCTGCTGCATTTGCAGAGCTATACCTTCAGCGGCTTTGCCGCGCAGATCCGCTCCGTGCAGGAGTACTACGACCGCTCTATGCAGCTTTTGGATAAGCAGATCCGGGAGGACCTCTTTACGTCGGACCGGCCTATCCGGGCCAAGGGTGCCGATAAGGCGTCCACATACATCGGACCTGACGGCGTGTGCCTGAACTCCCTGGTGGCTGAGGGCTGCCGCATCGAGGGCACTGTGGTGAATTCCATCCTCTTCCCCGGCGTCACTGTGGAAAAGGGCGCAAAGGTAGAGGACTGCATCCTCTTCCGGGGCACCACTGTCCGGGAAGAGGCGCGGCTGTCCCATGTGATCACGGATAAGCATGTGGAGTTGCTGCCGGGCCGCACCATGGTGGGCCATACCGCATATCCCATTGTCATTGCCAAGGGCAGTGTGATCTGAGCAAGACGGCCTGACGGTTTTTCGTAAAAGCTCTGGTCTTTCTTCTCAGGAAAGGAGTAACAATATATGAAGATTCTGTATGCGGCCAGCGAGGCCGTTCCCTTCTGTAAAACCGGCGGACTGGCAGACGTAGCCGGTTCCCTGCCTCCCGCTCTGGCGGAGCAGGGAGCCGAGACCGCTGTGATCCTGCCTCTGTACCGGCGGGTCAGAGAAAAATTTGCTGACCAGCTGATGTTCCTGTGCTACGATTATGTGGATCTGGCCTGGCGGCACACCTACTGCGGTCTGTTTTCCATGAAAAAGGACGGCGTGACCTGGTATTTCCTGGATAACGAGCAGTATTTTGACCGGCCCGAGCTCTACGGTTATGTAGATGACGGAGAGCGCTTCGGCTTCTTCTCCCGGGCCGTGGTGAAGATGCTGGACCATCTGGAGTTCTGGCCGGATGTGATCCACTGCAATGACTGGCAGACGGCCCTGATCCCCATTTATCTGAAGGATGACGGCGTCCGGGAGGACCGGTATCGCTCTATCCGGACGGTGCTGACTATCCACAACATCGAGTATCAGGGACGCTATGACCCCTATTGCCTGGGCGACCTGTTCGGCCTGGACCGGGGCTGGGTGGATGACGGCACCCTGCTGCTGGACGGCGATCTGAATTTGCTGAAGGGCGCCATCCTCACCGCTGACGCGGTGAACGCCGTGTCCCCCACCTATGCGCAGGAGCTGAAGAATCCCTACTTTGCTCACCGGATGGAGGGCATTTTGACCCAGTGCGGCTATAAGCTGTCCGGCGTACTCAACGGCATCGACATGAAGCTCTACGATCCTGCTGCTGACGGACGCATCACTGCCAACTATACGGCGGAGGATCTGTCCGGCAAGGCTGCGGATAAAACCGCTCTCCAGAACCTGATGGGTCTGAACGAAGAGCCAAACACCCCCATTATCGCCATGGTGAGCCGTCTGGTATCCCATAAGGGATTGGATCTTCTGCGGGAGGTCATGGGCGACATCATGGAGCTGCCTGCTCAATTTGTGGTGCTGGGCAGCGGCGATGCCGGATATGAGGAGTTCTTCCGCCGGACGGCGGAGCGGTATCCCGGCCGTATGGCTGTGCGTCTGGGGTATAATGAGGCACTGTCCATGGCTATCTACGCAGGTGCGGATCTGTTCCTGATGCCCTCCCGCAGCGAGCCCTGCGGCCTTTCTCAGATGATCTCCATGCGCTACGGCACGGTGCCCATCGTCCGGGAGACCGGCGGCCTGAAGGACACCGTTCAGCCCTATGAGGCCTGGCGTGACGCCGGTACCGGCTTCACCTTTGCCAACTACTCCAGCGCGGATATGCTCCATGTGATCCGGGAGGCGGTGTATCTCTACAAGGATTATCCCGACGCCTTTGCCCGTTTGAGAGACCGGGCCATGGCACAGGATTTCAGCTGGAACCGCAGCGCCGGGGACTACCTGCGGATCTACGGCGCTGTCACTGGCCTTTCCTGGGAAAAGTCTGCCCCGGAAGCGCCTGCCGCGGAGGCTGCCGCCCCCACTGAGGAGCCGGTGATCGAGGTTCCTGCCGAGGAAGCTGCTGTTTCCGCTGCGGAGCCGGTCAGTGAGACCGCTGCAAAGCCTGCTGCAAAAAAGGCGGCGCGGAAAACGGCTGTAAAGAAGCCTGCGGCCAAAAAGACAACAACGAGAAAGACCGCAGCCAAGGCCACAACTAAAAAGGCGGCCGAAAAAGCGGTGGAAAAACCGACTGAAAAAGCAGCTGAGAAGCCCGTTGAGAAGCCGGCCGAAGAACCTGTTAAGAAAACTGCCGCGAAGACCATGGCGCCTGCGGACACCGTGGAAACCACGCAGCCTGTTCAACCCAAAAAGAAAGGAGCCGCTAAAAAAGCGGCAAAGTAAACCCGTATGACCGTACCATTTACCACGCAATCGTTACAAGACGCCCTGACCGCCAAGCTGGCCTTGAACTTCGGCACCGAGCCGGGGGAAGCCACGGATCAGGAGATGCTGAAAGCCTGCGCTCTGGTGCTGCGGGATGTGATGGCCCTCCGGGGCGTACAGACCGCCAAGGAAACGAAAAAGGAGCAGAAAAAGCAGGTCCACTATCTCTCTCTGGAATTTCTCATGGGCCGGAGCCTGATGAAAAACGCTTACAATCTGGGCGTGCTGCCCGAATTGAAGGAGGCTCTGGGCAACCTGGGCTTCAAGTCCGGCGACCTGTTTGAGCTGGAACCGGACGCAGGTCTGGGCAACGGCGGTCTGGGCCGCCTGGCCGCCTGCTATCTGGACTCCATGACCACGCTGGATATCCCCGCCACCGGCTACTCCATCTGCTATGAGCTGGGTATTTTCAAGCAGAAGATCGTGGAAGGTCAGCAGGTGGAGCTGCCTGATGACTGGAAGGGCGTTGGCTCCGCTTGGCTGCTGCCCAAGCCCGACGAGGCTCAGGCCGTCCACTTTGGCGGTACCCTTCGGGAATTCTGGCATGACGGCCATCTCCACATTGTCAATGAGAACTCCACCACCGTGCTGGCCGTTCCCTGCGACATGGTGGTGGCGGGCTATGATACCGACCACGTCAACACGCTCCGGCTGTGGGACGCCCGGTCCACCCGCCCTGTGGATATGGCCCTGTTTTCCCGCGGCGAATATCTGAAAGCCTCCGAGGACGAGGCCATGGCGGAGACCATCGCCAAGGTCCTCTACCCTGAGGATAACCACTACGAGGGCAAGTCCCTGCGGCTGAAGCAGCAGTATTTCTTTGTTTCCGCCACGGTGCAGTCCATCGTCACCAAGCATCTGGAGACCTATGGCACCCTGAAGAACTTCCATGAGAAAAACGTCATTCAGATCAATGACACCCATCCGGCTCTGGTGATCCCGGAGCTGATGCGGATCTTCATGGACGAGGCGGGCATGAACTGGGACGAGGCGTGGGACATCACCTCCCGCTCCGTGGCCTATACCAACCACACGGTCCTTTCCGAGGCGCTGGAGCGCTGGCCCCAGCAGCTGGTGGAGACCCTGCTGCCCCGCGTGTGGCAGATCATTCAGGAGATCGCCCGCCGCTGGCAGGAAAAGGTGGAGAATTTCTTCCACGATCCCTCTGTTACTGAAAAGATGGCTATTGTCTGGGGCGGCGAGGTACGGATGGCCAACCTGTGCGTTGCAGGCGGCCTGTCCGTCAACGGCGTGTCCGGCCTCCATTCCGAGATCCTGAAAAAGGACGTATTCAAAAATTCCTATGCCATGGAGCCCTGGAAATTCACCAACGTCACCAACGGCATCGACCACCGCCGCTGGCTCAGTGAGATCAATCCGGGTCTGGACGGTCTGGTGCGGGATCTGGCCGGTGGAGACGACTACCTGCTCCATCCTCAGGCGCTGAAAAAGCTGGATGCCTATGCGGACGATGCGGCTGTCCTCAAGCGTCTGGACGAGATCAAGTGGCAGAATAAGGTGAAGTTTGCCGACTACGCCCGGAAAGCTCAGGGTGTGACCCTGGACCCCAACGCCATTTTCGACGTGCAGGTCAAGCGGCTTCACGAATATAAGCGTCAGCTGCTGAACGTATTGCATATCATCACCCTGTATCAGCAGCTGCAGGACGATCCCAACTGCATCACCCGGCCCCACACCTTCCTGTTCGGCGCCAAGGCAGCACCGGGATATGCTGTGGCCAAGCGGATCATCCACCTCATCAACTCTCTGGCGGATGATATTTCCCATGATCCCCGCTGCCGAGGCAAGCTGCAGGTGGTGTTCCTGGAGAACTACCGGGTGTCTCTGGCCGAGCATCTGATGCCCGCCAGCGAGGTCTCTCAGCAGATCTCCACCGCCGGCAAGGAGGCCAGCGGCACCGGCAACATGAAGTTCATGATGAACGGTGCCCTCACCGTGGGTACTTTGGACGGCGCCAACGTGGAGATGCACGATGTGCTGGGCGATGAGAACATGTTCCTCTTCGGCCTCCATGCCGATCAGGCTGCTACACTGAAGCGGGAGGGCTATGTGCCCCAGCGCTATATCAGCCACGATCCCCAGATGGAGCGGTGCCTGAATGCCCTGCGGAAGGGCTTCCGGGACGGCGTCAGCTACGAGGACCTCTACCAGCGGCTCATCAGCCAGGACGAGTACCTCCTGCTGGCGGACTACCGGGCCTATTGCGACGCCGAGCGCCGCATGGCAGAGACCTATGAAAACCGGGAGACCTGGAACCGCATGAGTCTCCACAACATCGCCCGCAGCGGCATCTTCGCCGCCGACCGTGCTGTGGCGGAATATGCCGACAACATCTGGGACGTTCCCCACAGATAATCAGATTTGATCCAATATCAGCGCCGCCCTTTTGGGCGGCGCTGATATTTTTCACTCCTTCTGCCTTTGAAGTGTCCGCGAAGGAGAAAGTATTTAGATAAATTTCTAAATACCTGTTGACAGGGAAATGAGGATGTGCTATTTTCTATTTAGAAAATTTTCTAAATACTGTGCGAGGGAGGGCTGCGGATGGCCTTTGCAGAGACCTTCAAGGCGCTGTCGGACCCGGTGCGGCGAGAAATTCTGAACCTGCTGAAGGGCGGGCGTCTGACGGCGGGCGAGATCGCCGGGCGTTTCGATATGACTGCCGCTACGGTGTCCTATCACCTGTCCCAACTGAAAAAGGCGGGACTGATTTTTGAGAGTCGGGAGAAAAACTATATCTACTACAGCCTTAACGCCTCTGTGCTGGAGGAAGTCCTGCTGTGGTTACAGGACTTGAAGGGGGAAGGAAAAAAATGAAGAATAACAAGAGGGAAATGCTGCTGACTTCGCTGGTCTGCCTGCTGCCGCTGTTCGCGGGCGCGGCGCTCTACCCGCGTTTGCCGGAGACCATGGCGACACATTGGGACTTTTCCGGCAACGCAAACGGCTGGTCATCGCGTGCCGCCACTGTGTTCGGCCTGCCGCTGTTTATTTTGGCACTGCATCTCGTCTGCTTTTACGCCGAGAGCCGTGAGACGAAGAAAAATAGGAATCCTGTATTGCGGACGGTGCTGCTGTGGTTCTGCCCGGCCGTATCGCTGCTCGGCGGGGCGGTCACCCTCGGCACAGGGCTGGGCTATGAGATGCACATCAGCACCGTGGTACCGGTGTTCGTGGGACTGCTGTTCCTGATCCTTGGTAACTACCTGCCGAAGATCCGGCAGAACCGCACCATGGGCATCAAGCTGCCGTGGACGCTGCAAAGCGAGGAAAATTGGACCCGGACCCACCGATTGAGCGGCTTTTTGTGGGTGCTGTGCGGTCTTGTGATGATCCCCCTCTCCCTGCTGCGGCTGTGGAGCGGCTGGCTGTTTGGGGCGCTGCTGGCGGTGATGGTTCTGATCCCTGCCGTCTATTCCTACGCACTTCACAGAAAGGGCATCTGACATAGTAGCCACGGAACCCCCAAAACGAGAACCCCCTGCGGAATGGACGCATCCATTCCGCAGGGGGTCGTTTCTTGCTGTTTTTGCGTCGATCCTGATGTTACACAGAGAACAGCAGGTCGCTGTATACCGGGAAGGGCCACCGCTCGGCGGGGGTCAGTTCCTCCAGCCGGTCCGCCAGTTCACGGGCCTTTTCCATATCCGGGATCAGGTGATCATGGCTGTAAGCCATGGCCTTCTTCGCGTCTGCCGGGATCTTGCTGAGGTCCCGCTCCATTTTTTCCGTGGCAGCATAGAGCTTATCCGTCAGTTGGCCCATTTCACGGGCCACGGCGTCATCTGCCTTATGGCTGACGCCCATCTGCTCCTTTTTCCAGCCTCGCTCGCACAGCTCCGCCGTCACTGCGGATACGGCGGGCAGGATCTGCCGCCGCAGCATATCCGCCATGGTCCGGGCCTCGATGGTCAGGACCGTGGTGTAGTTCTCGATGTGGATCTCCGCACGGGCATTGATCTCCTCTTTCGTGTAAATCCCATGCTTGACGAAGAGGTCCACGTTTTTCTTGGCGGTGTAGACCGGCAGAGCGTCCGCTGCGGATTTCAGGTTGCTGAGGCCCCGCTTTTCTGCTTCTGCGATCCAGGCGTCATCATATCCGTTGCCGTTGAAGATGATCCGCTGGTGGTCGGTAAAGACCTTTTTGATGAGCTTTTCCAGATCCGACTGGAAATTCTTGGACTTTTCCAGTTGGTCGGCAAACTGCTGCAATTCCTCCGCCATGATGGTGTTCAAAGCAATGTTGGGACCGGAGATAGACTGGCTGGAGCCAAGCATCCGGAACTCAAACTTATTGCCGGTGAAGGCCATGGGAGAGGTGCGGTTCCGGTCCGTGTTGTCCTGGGGAATGGGAGGCATGGCGTCCACGCCGATCTGGAGGGTGCGTTTGCCGGCCTCCTTGAACTCCGTACCGCGGATGATGGACTGCACGATGGCATCCAGTTCGTCACCCAGGAAGATGGAGAGGACTGCGGGAGGTGCTTCGGAAGCGCCCAGACGGTGATCGTTGCCGGGGAACGCCACCGTAGCCCGCAGGAAGTCCTGATACTCGTCCACGCCCTTCACAAAGGCCGCCAGGAACAGCAGGAACTGGGCATTCTGGCTGGGAGTCTTGCCGGGCTTGAAGAGGTTCTTGCCTGTGTCGGTGTTCAGGGACCAGTTATCGTGCTTGCCGGAGCCGTTGACGCCGGCGAAGGGCTTTTCGTCCAGAAGGCACACCAGATCATGCTTTTCCGCGATCTTTTTCATGACCTCCATGGTGAGCTGGTTGTGGTCGCAGGCGGTGTTGGCGTCGGTATAGATGGGAGCCATCTCGTGCTGAGCGGGGGCCGCCTCATTGTGCTTGGTCTTGCTGTAAATACCCAAGGCCCAGAGGTTTTCGTCCAGGTCCTTCATGAAGGCTGCTACCCGGGGACGGATGGCGCCGTAATAGTGGTCATCCAGCTCCTGACCCCGGGGAGGCTTGGCACCAAACAGGGTGCGGCCGGTCATCCGCAGATCCTCCCGCTGGTTGTACAGCTTCTTATCTACCAGAAAGTACTCCTGCTCCGGGCCGACACAGGGAATGACCTTATGGGTCTCTGTGTCCCCGAACAGCCGCAGAATGCGGACAGCCTGCCTGCTGACATCCTCCATGGAGCGCAGCAACGGCGTCTTTTTGTCCAGCGCGTGACCGCCGTAGGAGCACAGAATGGTGGGGATGCAGAGGGTGCCCTCCTTGATGAAGGCAAAAGAGGAGGGGTCCCAGGCGGTATAGCCACGGGCCTCAAAGGTGGCCCGCAGGCCGCCGGAGGGGAAGGAGGAGGCATCCGCCTCGCCCCGAACCAGATTCTTGCCGGAAAACTCCAGAATGACCCGGCCGTGGTCGCTGGGAGCGATAAAGCTGTCATGCTTTTCCGCCGTGAAGCCAGTCATCGGCTGGAACCAGTGGGTATAGTGGGTGCAGCCCCGCTCCACCGCCCAGGTCTTCATGGCCCCGGCAATCTCGTTGGCGGCAGCCAATTCCAGAGATGCTCCATCGGTGACGCAGCGCTTCCACGCCTGATAGCAGGCGCCGGACAGCCGCTCCTTCATGGTTTCCTCATTGAATACTCTGCTGCCAAACAGTTCGGGCAGTTTCAGCTCGCTCATGGCGGTCCCTCCGTTCAAGACGATAAAATATCAAGTTTATCCTACCATAAATTCATGTAAACGCAAGAAAAACATAAAAAAATCTCACAATATGAAACTGAGTGTATCACGGGGCCGTCCCCCTGTCAAACGGTAAACTGCACAAATACGGCTCCGTCCGGCGGCTTGGGTCTGTCTGCGGATTTTTTTACCTTTTCTTCCCCGGCATCTTTCCAAAACCGACGGCCTGTGCTATACTTTTATTTATGTGTTTAAAAACAAAAGATAAGGGGCGTTCATCATGGGAGCCATTGGGTTTGACAATCAAAAATATCTCACTACGCAGTCTGAACAGATCAAAAAGCGGATCCACCAGTTCGGCGGGAAGCTGTATCTGGAATTCGGCGGGAAGCTGTTTGACGACTATCATGCCTCCCGGGTACTGCCGGGCTTTGAACCGGACAGCAAGATCCGGATGCTTCAGCAGTTGAAGGATGATGTGGAGATCGTCATCGCCATCAACGCCGGGGACATTGAGAAGAATAAAATGCGGGGGGATCTGGGCATCACCTATGATGAGGATGTCCTCCGCCTGATTGATATTTTCCGGGACATGGGGCTGTATGTGGGCAGCGTGGTGCTGACCCGTTACAGCGGACAGGACGCGGCGGATGCCTTCCTTCATCGGCTGGAAAAGCTGGGTATCCGCTGCTACCGACACTATCCCATTGCCGGGTATCCCTCCGACGTGGCCCATATCGTCAGCGATGATGGCCTGGGTAAAAACGACTACATCGAGACCAGCCATTCCCTGATCGTGGTGACGGCTCCCGGCCCTGGCAGCGGCAAAATGGCTACCTGCCTGAGTCAGCTATATCACGATCACAAGCGGGGCGTCGATGCCGGCTATGCCAAGTTTGAGACCTTCCCCATCTGGAACCTGCCCTTGAAGCATCCGGTCAACCTTGCCTATGAGGCCGCTACCGCCGATCTGGATGATGTGAACATGATCGACCCCTTCCATCTGGAGGCCTACGGCGTCACCACCGTCAATTACAATCGGGATGTGGAGATCTTCCCGGTGCTCAACGCCATTTTCGAGAAGATTCAGGGCAAATCCCCCTACAAATCCCCCACGGACATGGGCGTGAACATGGCGGGGAACTGCATTGTAGACGACGAGGTATGCCGCGCCGCCTCCCGCATGGAGATCCTGCGGCGGTATTACACCGCGAAAACCGAGCTGGTCCAGGGCAAGGGGGCGGAGGAGACTGTCCGCAAGCTGGAGCTGGTGATGCAGCAGGCCGGCGTGACGCCGGAGATCTGCCCCGCCGTGGCAGCGGCGCTGGACAAGGCGGAAGCCACCGGCGCTCCCGCCGGCGCCATGGTGCTGCCGGATGGCCGGATCATCACCGGCAAGACCTCCGGGACATTGGGGGCTGCGGCGGCGCTGCTGCTGAATGCTCTGAAGGCTTTGGGAAATATCGACGATCAGTTTGAACTGATCTCCAAGCAGGTCTTAGAGCCTGTCTGCCATCTGAAAACCACCTATTTGGATCACCGTAACCCCCGACTCCACACCGATGAGGTACTGCTGACCCTGGCGATCTCCGCCCTGACCAACCCGCTGGCGGACCTTGCCAAACGGCAGCTGCCCGGTCTCCGGGACAGTGAGGCCCACTTCTCCGTCATCATCAGCGAGGAGGATCTGAAAATCTTCAAGCGTCTGGGTGTCCGGGTGAGCTGTGAACCGAAGTATGAGACCAAGCGGCTCTATCACCGCTGAGAACATTTGCCCCTGCGCTTGACACATCAGAAAGGAGACGGCGTGTGACACCGAAGATCGTCTGCGTCGCAGGCCCCACCGCCTGCGGCAAAACCACACTGGGCGTTCTGCTGGCCCAGCGCTTTCACGGAGAGGTGGTCTCTGCCGACTCCATGCAGATCTACCGGGGCATGACCGTCGGCACCGCCGCCCCTACGGAGGCGGAAATGCAGGGGGTTCCCCACCACATGATCGCCGTGGCGGAGCCCAGCGAACAGTGGAGCGCCGCAGAATACGTGGCGAAGGCCACACCCATCGTGGATGACATCCTTTCCCGGGGAAAGCTGCCCATTCTGGTGGGCGGCACCGGATTGTGGATGGACGCCCTGATCCGGGGACACGGCTTCGCCGGCGGACACGCCGGCGGAGAGGTGCGCCGGGAATTGGAGACCCGGTTTGACCGGGACGGCATTGAGCCGCTGCTGGCAGAGCTGCGGCAGGTGGACCCGGAAAGCGCCGCACGGCTCCATCCCGCCGACACCAAGCGCATTCTCCGAGCGCTGGAGGTCTATCTGGAAACGGGCGAGACCATCTCCGCCCACAATGCTGCCACCCGCCAACTGCCTCCCCGGTATGACGCAGTATGGATCGGCCTGCAATTCGCAGACCGGGCCGACATGAAGGCGCTCATCGACCGCCGTGTGGACAAGATGGCGGAGGAGGGGCTTTTAGAGGAAGTCCAAGCTCTGCTGGCCATGGGGCTGCCCCGGAATGCCACCGCCATGCAGGCCATCGGCTATAAGGAGTTTTTGGGCGTGCTGGACGGGACCCTTACGGAGCAGGAGGCACTGGAGCTGGTCAAGCTCCGCTCCCGGCAGTATGCCAAGCGCCAGCTCACCTGGCTGCGGCGGAATCCGGCTATTCACTGGATCTATTGGGAAAAAGACCGTGATTTTGCCTGGGCCCTCCAGATTTCGACAGAAATTTTGACCGCTTCTGGCTTAGGATAAGCTCAGGGGCGGCGGTCATCGACCGACAGAGACAGCGTACCGCTGGCACAGCCGCTCCCAAATAAAGAAGGAGCGGAATACTATGCAGAAAAAAATCAATTTACAGGATCTCTTCCTCCTGCGTCTTCGGCAGGAGCGGCTGCCCGTCACCGTGTTTTTGATGAACGGGTTCCAGATGCGGGGCACCGTTACCGGCTACGATCCCTTCGTGGTGGTGCTGGAAAGCGACGGCAGGCAGCAGGTGATTTACAAACACGCCATTTCCACAGTGGTCCCCCTTCGTCCGGTGGCCCTGCGGGAAAGTGAGGAGGAAGCCGCCCTGTAACGATACGAGGCGTACATGAATCGATCATCCTTTGTAAGCAAGCTGTTCACGCCGGTCATCACCCTTCTGGTGCTGGCCTATTTCGGCTATCAGATCTACGGCTATGTAAGCGCCCCCTTTTCCACCACCCTGGCCTACACCTATCAGGTGGAGGATACGGTGGACATCAGCGGCTATGTGGTCCGGCAGGAGCAGGTGCTCACCGGCGATGCCGGCGGCCTTATGCGGCTGCGGAAAAACGAGGGCGAGCGAATCGGCACCGGCGGGGCCGTGGCCACCGTCTACGCCGATCAGGCGTCCTTGGACCGGCAGAACGAGATCGAAACCCTGAATAACCGCATCGAGCAGCTGGAATACGCTCAGGAATCCATGCTGGGCGCGGAGGTCACGCTGAAGCTGGACAGCCAGATCGCCCGGTCCCTGCTGGATTACCGGACCGTTGTGGCGGCGGGACGGCTGGACGCGGCGGAGAGCCGGGGGCAGGAGCTGCGGTCTCTGGTCCTCAAGCGGGATTATACCTATTCCGGCACCGAGGATCTCAGTGGGCAGCTGCAGGAATTGAAAAATCAGTTGAAAACCCTGCGGTCTCAGGCTGCTAACTCCGTAAAGACCATCCGGTCTCCCCGGTCCGGTTTGTTTTCCGCCGTGGTGGACGGCTACGAATCCGTTCTGACGCCGGACAGTTTGTCCGCGCTGACTCCCAGTGCTCTGAATAAGCTGTCCTCTGCCGAGATCCCCGCCAACACCGGAAAGCTGATCCTGGGGGACAACTGGTATTATGTGGGCGTGGTCTCCGCACAGGAGGCCCAGACCCTTCAGACCCGCCAGAACCGTCTGGGAACCGGAGAGAGCCTGTCCCTCCGGTTTACCAAGAATGTGGACCGGGACCTGTCGGTCACGCTTTTGTCCGTGGGCGCGGAGGAAAACGGCCGCTGTGTGGTGACTTTCCAGGGGAATACATATTTGCAGGAACTGACGCTCCTGCGCCGCCAGAGCGCCGAGATCATTCTGGATACCACCGATGGACTGCGGGTCCCTCTGGCTGCGCTGCGTGTGGCCACCCAGACCGTTACGGAAAAGGACCCGGAGACCGAGGAGACCACCAGCAAGGAGGTCAATGTCACCGGTGTTTACTGCGTCTCCGGCGCAAAGGCCCGGTTCAAGCCGGTAGAGGTGCTGCTCACCGGTGACGATTACGCTGTGGTCCGGTCTGCCGGCTCCACGGAGAAGCTGCGGCTGCGGCCCGGTGACGAGATCATCGTTGCCGCACGGGATCTGTATGACGGAAAAGTTGTTTCATAAAGAAAGAGAGGGATGTTCTATGTCCATTCAGACAAATATTCAGGAGGTCCGTCAGCGGATCGCCGCCGCCTGCGGAGAATGCGGCCGGGACCCCAAGGAGATCACGCTGGTAGGCGCCAGCAAGATGAATGACGCCGCCGCCTGCCGGGAGGCCATCGCCGCCGGAATCGACGTTTTGGGCGAAAACCGGGTCCAGGAGATGACGGAAAAGATGAGCCAGAACGCCTATGACGGCGCGCCGCTCCACTTCATCGGTCATCTCCAGCGGAACAAGGTCAAGCAGGTGGTGGGCAAGGTAGCCCTGATCCAATCCGTGGGGTCTCTCCCCTTGCTGGAAGCCGTTGAAAAAGAGGCGGAAAAGCAGGACATCGTTCAGGACATTCTTCTGGAGGTGAACATCGGCGGTGAGGAGGCCAAGAGCGGCTTTGCCCCTGCTCAGTTGGAGGACGCCGCCAGAGCAGCTCAGGCCATGTCCCATGTCCGGGTCCGAGGATTGATGACGATTCCCCCCGCAGACAGCGACCGGGACACCAATATTCGCTATTTTCAGGAAGTCCGGGCACTTTATGTTGACATCAACGAGAAATTGTTCCATAATGAATTAAAGTGCCTTTCTATGGGCATGAGCGGCGATTTTGAGGATGCTATCCGAAATGGCGCCACCATGGTCCGTGTGGGCACCGCGATTTTCGGTGCCCGGTATTATCCCACTTGATTGCAGGAGGTTTTGGCTTATGGGTATTTTGGACGAGCTGAAGAAGCTGACCCATCCCTATGATGACGAGGATGAGGAATATGAGGATTTTGAGGAACCCCGTGAGCGCTCCTTCGATGACCGCCGCAACAAAGCGGAGGATCGCCGGAACAAGGTGGTAAACATCCATGCCACCACGCAGCTGAAGGTGGTGCTGGTGAAGCCGGACCGCTTTGAGAACGCCTCGGAGATCGCCGATCAATTGAAGGACAAGCGGACGGTGGTGCTGAATCTGGAATCCACCAACAAGGATGTGGCCCGGCGGCTCATCGACTTCCTTTCCGGCGTGGCCTATGCCGGCGAGGGCAAGATCAAAAAGGTTGCCGCAAACACCTACATCATCACGCCTTACCACGTGGAGCTGGAGGGGGATCTCATCGATGAGCTGGAAAGCAACGGCTTATATTTCTAAGCAGGGAGGATATTGGATATGCTGACACCTCAGGAGGTTTCGACCCATTCCTTTGCCAAGGCGTCCTTTGGCGGCTACAACATGGCCATGGTGGACGAATTTCTGGATGAGCTGACTGACGATTATACCGCTCTCTACAAAGAAAACGCGGCGCTGAAAGCCAAATTGAAGGTTCTGGTGGAGAAGGTGGAGGAATACCGTGCCACCGAGGATTCCATGCGGGCCACCCTGCTCACCGCTCAGCGGATGGCGGATTCCATTGTGAAGGAAGCCGAACAGAAGCGGGATCAGATGATGACGCAGGCGGAGATCGACGCCAAGCTGAGGATCAACTGCCTGAAAAACGAGGCTGCCGCCGCGGAGGAACGTCTGCGGAAAGGCAAGGAGGAGCTGGAGAAGTTCTCTGCTGCCGTCCGGGCTGTGTGCGATAAGGAGATCCAGCTTTTGAATGAGCTGCCTCAGGCCCCGGTGGAGCTGCCTCAGGAGGAAGCCAAACCGGAGGACTCCGTTCAGGAGATCGAGGACAGCGTCATGGCCGCGTTCAGCGAAGCAGCGCCGGAGGACGGCGACACGGCGGAGACCCATACGGAAGTGTCTGAGCATGTTGCCGAAGCGGCGGATCCCGCCGCTGACACCAGCGACCCCTTTGGGGATTTTCCCGACCTTTCCAGCACACGCCAGATCAATCTGGACGAACTGAAATTCGGCCGTAATT
>OODS01000606.1_pt1 | contig 27890 bp, 26 predicted proteins | sample 1671531 | NCBI WGS metagenome assembly OODS01 (sample SAMN06348166, study PRJEB24527) | human gut metagenome | biome: human gut; feature: ankylosing spondylitis patient; material: feces | host: Homo sapiens | place: China | collected 2015-10 | reverse complement strand
TGGGGCATGGCGCTCGAACCGACTTCGCCCGCCTTGATCTGCTGTTTGAAGTATTCCATCGAGATGTACGTCCACATGTCGCGGCAGAGGTCGATCAGGATGGTGTCGATGCGCTTCATGTTGTCGAAGATCGCCGCGAGGTTGTCGTAATGCTCGATCTGCGTGGTATATTGCGAGCGGCAGAGCCCCAGCGTTTCGCCCACGAATTTGTTGGCGAAGGCTACCCAGTCGTACTGCGGGTAGGCTGCCCGGTGGGCGTTGAAGTTGCCTGTCGCGCCGCCGAATTTGGCAGGCACGGCGATGTCGTGCAGCATGGCGAGCTGTTTCTCCACGCGTTCGACAAAGACCATGAACTCCTTGCCCAGCGTCGTGGGGGAGGCCGGCTGGCCGTGGGTGCGGGCCAGCATCGGCACGTCGCGCCATTCGTCGGCGAAGGCGGCCAGTTTGTCGCGCACCTCTTCGACGGCCGGGTAGTAAACCCCTGCCATGGCGTCTTTGAGCGAGAGCGGGATGGCCGTGTTATTGATGTCCTGCGAGGTGAGGCCGAAATGTACGAATTCCTTGTAAGCTCCCAGCCCGAGGCTGTCCATTTTTTCCTTGATGATGTACTCTATGGCTTTGACGTCGTGGTTGGTGACCGATTCGATCTCCTTCACGCGCCCGGCGTCGGCCGGTGCGAAATCGAGGTACAGGGCGCGCAGGGCTGCGAATTTCGTATGGTCGATGTCCGCCAGCTGGGGCAGCGGCAACTCGCACAGCGCGATGAAATACTCCACTTCGACGCGGATGCGGTAGCGGATGAGCGCCTGTTCCGAAAAATAATCGGCTAATTTCCCCGTTGTATTACGGTAGCGGCCATCGACGGGGGAGATGGCGGTAAGGCTGTTGAGCGGATTGGAGTTCATGGATTTATGTATGGTTTTATATAATACGCCTCCGGCGTCCGGACTCCGCCTGCGCCCGGCAGGGCCTGCCCGAAGGCTTTGCCCCGCCCGCCGGCAAAGTTCCGGCACCAAATTTACGACATTTAATTGAAATACGCATAATTTTCCCTACCTTTGTAGGGTTGTAAACCGAAAATGCAATGAATTTTCTGACAGCGATCATAGATGGCCTGGTGAGGTTCGTGCAGCGCAATCCGCTGACGACCCTGGTCATCCTCATCCTGGCTGTCGGCGCCCCGGCGCTGCTCAGGGGAATCGCACTTTTTTTTCTCTATTTCATTATGGGAGTCATCGTATTGGTAGTAGCGGCGATCCTGCTGTTCCGCTGGCGCGTCTATAAAATGCGCCGCCGGATGGAAGAACAGTTCGGCGAAGGAAACTTCGGCGCTCAGGGCTTCGGCTCGCCCTTTGCAGGGGAGCCCCGCAAGGGTCGCGAAGGCGAAGTGAAGGTATATAAAACCTCGGAAACGCCCGAGAAACGGGTCTCGCGCGACGTAGGCGACTATGTCGAATTCGAAGAGACCAAGGAGCCCGGAGAGGAGTAGCGCCATGTGGAAGATATTTGAGTTGATCGGCCGTTATTTCATGCTGATGGGAAAGGTCTTTTCCCGTCCGGAGAAGGCAGCCATCTACCGCCGGCGCATCATTTACGAAATGGAGTCCCTGGGAATCGACTCGATCGGCCTGACGGCCATTATTTCTGTCTTCATCGGTGCGGTCATCACCCTGCAAATGTGCATCAACCTCGATTCGCCGTTCATCCCCCGTTCGCTGGTCGGTTACGCCACGCGCGAGACGATGATCCTCGAATTCTCGTCGACGGTCGTGGCGCTGATCCTGGCCGGCAAGGTCGGTTCGAGCATCGCCTCGGAGATCGGCACGATGCGCATTACCGAACAGATCGACGCACTGGAGATCATGGGCGTCAATTCGGCTTCGTACCTCATCCTGCCGAAGATCGTCGCCGCGGTGGTCTTCTTCCCGTTCCTGACGATCCTCAGCATCGCCATCGGAATCATCGGCGGCTGGGCCATCGCCTACCTGACCGGCATCATGATCCCGGCCGACTATGTCGACGGACTGCTGATGGACTTCAAGCCCTATTCGATCGTCTACTCGCTTATCAAGACCGCCGTGTTCGCCTATATCATCACCTCGATTTCGGCGTTCTACGGGTACTATGCCAAGGGCAATTCGCTCGAAGTGGGCGCCGCCTCGACGCGCGCCGTGGTGGCCAGTTCCGTGGTAATCATGATCTTTAACCTGATCCTTACGCAAGTCCTGCTGATATGATACGTGCCGAGCACATTACCAAATCGTTCGACGGGCGCGTGGTGCTCGACGACATCTCGATCGAGTTTCAGACCGGGAAGACCAACCTCATCATCGGGCGCAGCGGTTCGGGCAAAACCGTGCTGCTGAAAACGCTGGTAGGGCTGCACGAACCCGATTCGGGCGACGTGTGGTACGACGATACGAATTTCACACGGCTCGATTTCCGCGAGCGGCGCGCCATCCGCAAGGACATCGGCATGATTTTCCAGGGCGGGGCGCTGCTCGACTCCTCGACCGTCGAGGAGAACGTCAAGCTGCCGCTCGACCTCTTCACCTCGCAAAGCGAGAAGGAGAAGATGGAACGTGTGGATTTCTGCCTGCAGCGCGTGCGGCTGGAAAACGCCAACCACCTCTATCCGGCCGAGTTGTCGGGCGGAATGATCAAGCGCGTGGCCATCGCCCGCGCCATCGTGCTCAACCCGCGTTACCTGTTCTGCGACGAGCCCAACTCGGGCCTCGACCCGCAGACCTCGATCGTCATCGACAACCTGATCCACGAGATCACGCGCGAGTACAACATCACGACGATCATCAATACGCACGATATGAACTCGGTCATGGAGATCGGCGAGAAAATTGTATACATCCACGAAGGCCGCAAGTGGGGGGAGGGTACCAAGGACGATATCCTGCATGCCGACAACCCGGAACTCAACGATTTCGTCTTCGCCTCGGCGATGGCCAAAAAGGCCAAGCTGGCTGCAAAGTAGGCGGCCGGGTTCCTAAAAAAATTTAATTTTTTATTTGCGTAATATACATAAAGTATGTACTTTTGCGCAGTGAAAAAATAGTGCATTTTTTTATTAACAAATAAATCATAAAACTATGTCAAAGATCAAAGTTGGTATCAACGGTTTCGGTCGTATCGGCCGTCTGGTATTCCGCGCTGCATGCAACAATGCAGACATTGAGGTTGTAGGTATCAATGACCTCGTTCCGGTAGACTACATGGCTTACATGCTCAAGTACGACTCGGTACACGGCCGTTTCAACGGTACGATCGACTATAACGTGGAGAAGGGCCAGCTCATCGTGAACGGCAACGTGATCCGCGTAACCGCCGAGAAGGATCCCGCAAACCTGAAGTGGAACGAAGTCGGCGCCGAGTATATCGTAGAGTCGACCGGTCTGTTCCTGACCAAGGAGAAGGCCGAGGCCCACATCGCAGCCGGTGCCAAGTACGTCGTTATGTCGGCCCCCTCGAAGGACGACACCCCGATGTTCGTATGCGGCGTGAACACCGACAGCTACGCCGGCCAGAAGATCGTTTCGAACGCATCGTGCACCACGAACTGCCTCGCTCCGCTGGCTAAGGTCATCAACGACAACTTCGGCATCGTCGAGGGTCTCATGACCACTGTACACGCTACCACCGCAACGCAGAAGACCGTAGACGGCCCCTCGATGAAGGACTGGCGCGGCGGTCGTGCTGCCGGCGGCAACATCATCCCCTCGTCGACCGGTGCTGCAAAGGCCGTAGGCAAGGTGATCCCCGCCCTGAACGGCAAACTGACCGGTATGGCATTCCGCGTTCCGACGCTCGACGTTTCGGTCGTAGACCTGACCTGCCGTCTGGAGAAGGGTGCTTCGTACGACGAGATCAAGGCTGCCATGAAGAAGGCTTCGGAGAACGAGTTCAAGGGTATCATCGAGTACACCGAGGACGACGTGGTTTCGACCGACTTCACGGGTGACGCCAACACCTCGATCTTCGACGCCAAGGCCGGTATCGCACTCAACCCGAACTTCGTGAAGCTTGTGGCTTGGTACGACAACGAGTGGGGCTACTCGAACAAGGTCGTGATGCTGATTCAGAAGATGGCCGCTTACAACAACAAATAATCGTAAGCCGTCGCTATAATGGAAGAAGGAACCCGTGTGGGTTCCTTCTTTTTTTGTGGCTGCGGGGGGGGCTGAGGTTGCCCTGCCAGGCAACGTGTTCCGGGACGGCGGGTGTTGTCCCGGGATGCCCGCTACCGGGCTTCGGAATCCACGCGCATCTCGATCGAGGCGCCCGACCACTGGTTGATGAGGCGTTTCTCCGCGCGGAGCCGCCGTTCGCCGTATGCGATGCGGATTTCGACTTCGAAGGGTGTCGTGTCGCCGATGTCGTTGCCGGCCGGCAGCGTATGGGGTACGATATAGATGTAGAGCAGGAGGTGGTCGCACGGCTCGGTTTCGAGGCTTGCACGGCCGTCGCCGGGAATCCCGGCGGGCTTTTCCCGCAGGTTCGAGCCGACGTCGGCGACATGTGCCTCGGCCGATGCGAAGCCGGTGCGGTTGCCCGCCGTGTCGAAGCAGCCGCACATCAGCGCGACGTTGTAGCGCCACCAGCCTTCGTAGCGGCTCGAAATCTCGATTGTGAATCCCTCTTTTGTTGCCATACGGTGCAAATATAGCGATTTTTGCCGAAGATGGAATCCGCGGCCGGAATTTCCGGAGCCTGTGCCGTGCCTCTTCTGCGGACGGGCGACCGGATATCCGGGAGTGCGGGGATGCTAAAACTATGCATTTTCTTTGCAAATGTCTTATATTTTCGTAACTTTGTGCCCTAAATGCGCTCCTATGGAGGAAACAAAAAGATATACGATTGCTTACAGGGGGCTCAGGAGCGGCCTGCACGACTTCCATTTCAAGGTCGACGGCGGGTTGTTCAGGGCTTTCGGCAGTACGGAAATCAAGGACGGGGACTGCGATGTCTCGGTCGCCCTGGAGCGCGGCGAGTCGATGCTTACGCTCGATGTTACCGTGGACGGGAGTGTCGTCGTGGAGTGCGACCGCTGCCTGGAAGACTGCAATGTGCCAATCCATTACGAGGGGCAGTTGCTGGTGAAATTCTCGGACGAGGTGCATGAGTACGACGGCGAAGTCATGTGGCTGCTGCCGATGGAGGACGAAGTCGACCTGACGCAGTACATCTACGAAAGTATCGTGCTGGCGCTGCCTTACCAGCGGGTGCATCCCGACGGGGAGTGCAATCCCGACATGCTGGAACGTTTCCGCATCGTTTCCGACGAGGAGTTCGGCCGTCTCGAAGACAGGGCCGAGGCCGAGGGCCGCAACGAGGGCGAATGGGCCAAGCTGGCCGCGCTCAAGGAACAGATGGAGGCCGACGGGACGCAAACAGAACAAAAGGAATAAGCTATTTCCGGCCGGGAGGCGCTTTTGTCCCGGGGCCGGGAAATATTTAGGACAGGAAATACGTTAAACTTATAATTTATATTGTAAAATGGCACATCCTAAACACAAAGTCTCGTCGACGCGACGCGATAAGAGAAGAACTCATTACAAGGCTGTCGTTCCGACGGTGGTCATCTGCTCGAACTGCGGCGCAGCTACGTTGTATCACCGCGTATGCCCCGAATGCGGGTTCTATCGCGGAAAGCTGGCGATCGAGAAAAAGGCTGCCGAATAAATCGGCAGGGTTAAAGAGTGCATCCGCGAGGCTGCCCTCTTTTTAATTTATGCAAGCACCTGTCTTTGTGTGTGCGGCCGTCCGGCCTGTGACCGGATGCCGGCAGGGAGGGGCGGGACGTGAAGTTTAACCAAATCGCACGATTATGTTAAAGATTGGTGTAGATGCCATGGGAGGTGATTATGCGCCCGAGGCTGCGGTCAAAGGGGCTGTCATGGCACTCGATGCGATCGGGCCCGACAGCCGTATCGTATTGTTCGGCGACGAGGCGAGGGTCAGGGCCGTGCTCGCGGGCGAAGGCTGTCCTGCCGACCGGTTCGACATCGTTGCCACCACCGAGGTGATCGAAATGGGCGATCATCCCGCCAAGGCATTCCAGGCCAAGGCCGATTCCAGCATCACGGTGGGCTTCGGTTACCTGGCCAAAGGGGCCATAGACGGTTTTGCCAGTGCCGGCAGCACGGGCGCCATGATGGTCGGGTCGATGTACGCCGTGAAACCGATCGAGGGGGTTATCCGTCCCACGATCTCATCCATCATTCCTACGGTGACGGGGCATCCCGCGCTGTTGCTGGACGTGGGATTGAACGTAGACTGCAAACCCGAGGTGCTGGCGCAGTACGGGCTGATAGGCTCGATTTATGCCGAAGCCGTGCTCGGGATCCGAAAACCCCGTGTAGCCGTGCTCAACATCGGCGAGGAGGAGACCAAGGGCAATACGCAGTCCAAGGCCACGTACGAGTTGCTGAAGGCCGACGACCGCATCGATTTCGTGGGTAACGTCGAGGCGTCGTACCTCTTCACGGGCAAGGTCGCAGACGTGGTCGTCTGCGACGGTTTCGTGGGCAATACGGTACTGAAGATGGCCGAGGGCCTCTACCACATCAACAAGAAACTCGGCGGCGGAAACGCTTTCTGGGACGCGATGAATTACGAGAACGTGGGCGGCACGCCCGTGCTGGGCGTCAATGCGCCCGTCATCATCGGCCACGGCTGCTCGTCGCCCGCGGCGATCAGGAGCATGATCCTTTCGACCGAGCGGTGCATTACGGCGGATCTGACCGCCAAGTTGCAGCGCGCTTTCAAAAATTAATAATCATTAGGTAAAGAAAAGTTAATGGGCAAGATAACAGCAGCAATTACCGGTGTGGGTCTATATCTCCCCGATTATATCCTCACCAACGAAGAATTAAGCACCATGGTCGACACGTCCGACGAGTGGATCATGTCGCATATCGGCGTCAAGACGCGCCATATCCTCAAAGGCGAAGGCGTCGGCACTTCCTATATGGGTGCCCGCGCGGTCATCAACCTGCTGGACAAGGCGGGCGTAGACCCGATGGAGGTGGATCTGGTGATCTGCGCCACGGTGACCCCCGATATGTTCTTCCCTTCGACGGGTAATCTGATCGCCGACCAGGCGGGTTGCAAAAACGCTTTCGCATACGACGTTTCGGCGGCTTGCAGCGGGTTCCTCTTTGCACTGACGACGGGCGCCAAGTTCATCGAGTCGGGATCGTGCAAGAAGGTAGTCGTGGTAGGCGCCGACAAGATGTCGACCATCGTCGACTATACCGACCGTTCTACCTGTCCGATCTTCGGCGACGGTGCCGCAGCCGTGCTGCTGGAACCCAATACGGAGGGTTACGGCGTGCTGGACGAGATCCTGCGTTCGGACGGCTCGGGCGAGTTGCAGCTTTACATGAAGGCCGGCGGATCGCGCTATCCGGCTTCGATCGAGACCGTGCAGAATAACTGGCACACGATCATGTGGGACGGACACGCCGTATTCAAGGCCGCCGTTTCGAAGATGGCCGACGTGTCGGTGGAGATCATGGAGCGCAACAACCTTACCTCGGACGACATCCGTTATCTGGTTCCCCATCAGGCCAACCTGCGCATCATCGACGCTACGGCACGCCGCATGGGGCTCGACCATGACAAGTGCATGATCAATATCGACCGCAACGGCAACACTACGGCGGCGACGATCCCCTCGTGCCTCTACGACTACGAGAAGGAGCTGAAGCCGGGCGACAACCTGATCCTGTCGGCATTCGGCGGCGGGTATACGTGGGGTGCCATCTATGTGAAGTGGGCTTACGACGGTTCGAAAGCCTGCCAGGTCGATCCTGCCGAGAAATAATCCGGTGCGGGCGGGAGCCCGGCCGAAAACACGGATAGGGCGGAAACTTGTACGGTTTCCGCCCTTTTCCGTTCCTGGGCTGTCCGTGCCGGAGCGGCGGGTGCAAGATTTTTTCGTATATTTGGACGTGGGCATTGCCGCCGCGGTTTCAGATTCCTTTCGGATTCGTGGTGTATCTTTGCCCCGAAGAATATTTGCTGTTTATGAAAATCCTGATCGTGGAAGACGAACCCTCCCTGCGGGAGATCATGGTGCAGACGCTGCGCCGCGAACAGTATGTGGTCGAGCAGGCGTCCGATTACGCATCGGCGCTCGAAAAGATCGCCGGATACGATTACGACTGTATCCTGCTGGACATCATGCTGCCCGACGGCAGTGGCCTGCGGATACTCGAAGAGCTCAGGCGGCAGCGAAAACCTGCCGGCGTGATCATCATTTCGGCCCGGGATTCGCTCGATGACAAGGTCGAGGGGCTCGAGCTCGGGGCCGACGATTACCTGCCCAAGCCGTTCCACCTGGCGGAACTGAGCGCCCGTATCCGCAGCGTCGTGCGCCGTCACCAGCGCGACGGGCAGCAGAGCCTCGACGTGGGGAATGTCCGCCTCTACCCCGACAGCCGCCGTGTGGAGGTAGCCGGATGCGAGGTGGAACTGCTGCGCAAGGAGTACGACATCCTCTACTATTTTATGAGCCGCCCGAACCATATGGTCGATAAGGCCACGCTGGCAGAAGCCGTGTGGGGCGACCATATCGACCAGGCGGATAATTTCGATTTCGTATACGCCCAGATGAAGAACCTGCGCCGCCGGCTCCACGACGCGCAGGCCGACATCGAGATCCGGGCCGTCTATGGATTCGGCTATAAACTCGTTGCCCCATGAGGTTGGTCTATCGCATCGTGTTGCACATGTCCTGGGCCCTCTCGCTGTTGCTGGCGGGGTGGGCCGTGTTGTTCTACCTGACGATGATCGACGAGATCAACGACGAGGTGGACGATTCGCTGGAGAACTATGCCGAGATGCTGGTCACGCGGAGCCTCGCGGGGAGGGAACTGCCTGCCGCCTATTCGGGCAGCAACAACGGCTATTACCTGCACGACGTGTCGGCGGAGTATGCCGAAGGGCGGCAGCATATGGTTTTCAGCGACGAGGAGATATTTATTCCTGAGAAAGACGAAGAGGAACCGGCGCGGGTGCTGCGGACGATATTCCGCGACAGCGGAGGACGTTACAAGGAACTGACCGTGATGACCCCGACCATCGAAAAGGACGACTTGCAGGAAGCGATCCTCTGGTGGATCGTCTACCTCTATCTGTTCCTGTTGCTGGCGATTCTGCTGGTCAACGTGCTGGTGCTTCATCGTACCCTGCGGCCACTCTATGCCCTGTTGCGATGGTTCGACAGTTATACCGTGGGCGGGAAGAACGCCCCGCTGGTGAACGATACGAAGGTCGTCGAATTCCGGCGGCTGAACGAGGCGGCGAACCGTTATGCCGAGCGGGCGGAGTCCCTGTTCGAACGCCAGAAACAATTTATCGGCAATGCCTCGCATGAGATGCAGACCCCGCTGGCCATTTGCCGCAACCGGCTGGAGATGCTCGTGGACGACGGTTCGGCGTTGACCGAGGCGCAGCTCGGCGAAATACTGAAGGTGCAGGGGACGCTGGACTACCTCGTGCGGCTCAACCGCTCGCTGCTGCTGCTTTCGAAGATCGAGAACGGACAATTCCCCGAGACGGAACAGGTCGACTTCAACGCCCAGGTGCGACGTATGGCCGAGGATATGGAGGAGATCTACGCCGGGCGCGAAATGCGTTTCGAACTGCATGAGCAGGGATATCTGTCTGTGCGGATGAATCCGTCGCTGGCGGCCAGCCTGGTGTCGAACCTGCTGAAAAACGCCTATGTCCACGGCGACAAGGGCGGGACGGTGTCGGTCACTGTTGCCCCGCATGAACTGCGCGTCTGCAACAGCGGCGGCGGAGGAGCACTCGACGCGGAGCATATTTTCGAGCGCTTTTACCAGGGGACGAAGAAGGAGGGTTCGACGGGGCTCGGCCTCTCGATCGTCGACGCCGTGTGCCGCCTTTACGGGCTGCGCGTGGGATACTCTTATATAAATAGGTGCCACTGTTTCTCGGTACATTTCCGGATATAAAAAACGAAAAAAACGGATCGGGGCCGATTATTTCAACTTCATTTCAGCTTTAGGTCGCAACTTTGCACTGTGAACACAAGTCAAACCTAATATTGAAACGATTATGAAAAAGCTCATGATGATTCTCGCAGGCACAGCCCTGATGGTAACTTCCGCCCCCGCATTCGCGGGCAACGACCGCCCGATCGCAGTCGGCGAACTTCCGGCTACGGCACAGCAATTTATCAAGGCGCATTTTGCCGGCGTAGAAGTCTCCTTATCCAAGGTGGACGAGGAACTTTTCGACAAGGATTACAAGGTCGTGTTCGTCAACGGCGCGAAGGTCGAATTCACGAAGAACGGCGAATGGAAAGACGTTGAATGCAAATACGGTGAGGTGCCGGCCGCCATCGTACCGCAGCAGATCCGCGACTATGTCGCCAAGAACTATCCCGACCGCAAGATCACGGCGATCGACCGCGACCGCCGCGACTACGAAGTCGAACTGGACAACGGCCTCGACCTGAAATTCGACCTGAAGTTCCGTCTGATAGACATCGACAATTAATTTAACCCCGGGATTAACCTCAAATTCGGAATCGTATGAAGAAATTCATGGTATTGGTAATGGGACTCGTGTCGCTGGGTGCGATGGCGGGTTGTGACGACGACAGTAAATCGGTAAAGGTACCGGCCGCCGTGCAGGCTGCTTTCGGGGAGATGTTCCCCGCTGCAAGCCATGTCGAATGGGAAGACAAGGGCGGGTATATGGTCGCCGATTTCCGCAGCGCGGGTATGTACATGCAGGCATGGTTCGATGCCGCCGGCAAATGGTACATGACCGAGGAGGATATCTCCTATGCCGAGTTGCCCCGGGCGGTGCGTACTGCCTACGAAGCCGGCGATTATGCCGCTTGGCATGTGGACGACGTGGATAAGCTGCTGCGCAACGGCCAGGAGACGGTCTATGTGCTCGAAGTCGAACGTGCCGAGCAGGAATTCGACCTCTATTATTCCGAGGACGGCGTGCTGTTGCGCGAAGTGCCCGACAGGGACGGCAATGACGATCACGGCGATATGCTTCCGCAGGAACTGTCGAAGGCGATCAGCGACTTCATCGCCCGGAAATACCCCGGTGCCCGTATCGTTGATGCGGAGCGGGAGAAGGGAAATACCGAGGTCGATATCATCTTCGCCGGGAAAGCGCTCGAGGTGTGCTTCGGTACGGGTGACGCCTGGCTGTGGACGAAAACCGGAGTGCGTCTTTCGGAGGTTCCGGACGTGGTGAGGCGGACTTTGCAGTCATCGCAGTACGGTACGTGGGTGATCGACGATGTTGACCTCTACGAAAGCCCCGACCGCGTGTGGTACGCCATCGAGGTGGAAGACCCGCAGTCCGAACGGGAGGCGACGGTGCGTATCCTCGAGGACGGCACCCTGCTCTGATCGTCCCGTATGCTTTTGCGGAGCCTGCATCCAGGAGGTGCGGGCTCCGTTTTTTTTTGTTATAACATAGAGCTATATCGTTATAAAATAATATGATGTGTTTTTCGTACAAATTAGTAGAAACTATTGTATATTTGTATCAGGAAGAGAAAATACAAACACAAACTTAAAACAATATTACTATGTTAAGCAAAAGATTACATGACGCACTGAATGCGCAGATCAACGCCGAATTGTGGTCGGCCTATCTTTATCTTTCGATGTCGATGGACGCCGAGAACAAGGGGCTGAAAGGCGTGGCCAACTGGTTTTTCGTCCAGTTCCGCGAGGAGCAGGATCATGCCCGCATCCTGATGAACTACATCAATTCGCGCGATGCCAAGGTCGTGCTGAAGCCGATCGAGGAGGTGCGTACCGAGTGGACGTCGCCGCTTGATATGTTCAAGGACACGCTGGAGCATGAGAAGGTGGTGACTTCGATGATCAACAACCTGGCAGCCATCGCTGCCGAAGATAAGGATTTCGCATCGTCGAACATGCTCGTATGGTTCGTCGACGAGCAGGTCGAGGAGGAGGAGTCGGCACGCGACATGATTACCGCCTGCGAGGCTGTAGAGGGTAATAAGTTCGGGCTTTATACGCTCGACAAGGAACTGGCGGCCCGCGTTTACCAGCAGGCTTCGCCGCTTGCCACGGCAACCGAATAATTCGCAGCGAACCTGATTGCTGAGTCTGCCGCCCCGGTTTCCCGGGGCGGTTGCTTTTGCCGGATGTCCGGAAGTCCGTGTGTCCGGGCAGAATGGCTGGGAAAACAGTTCCTGGAAAGCTATTGGGGAGAAGCTATTCCGGGGGGGCTATTGAGAGGCATGATACCGGGGAAAGCGATTCCGGGGTATCGGGCGAGGTGTCGGGCAAGGGCGATTCCCGAGGGAGATTGCGGGGCTGATATGGGAGCGAGTTACCGCATGCCGGAGCCGTACCGGCCGGGAAGGAGGCGCGGGAATGGCCTTGTGAAGAGGGCCGGGAGCGGGATGTGGGAAAACAAGGGCCGGATGCCGGAGCGCCTGCAGGGCGGATAGGGGGGGCTCACCTCATCGCTTTGCCTTGTAGTCGATCCCGGCCTTGCGGGCCTGCGAATGCTGGTACGGGCGGCGGATGCGGTAAAGGCGCCCGTCCTTGACAAGCCGTGCACCGGTTTGGTGGAAAGCGAAGGGGATGTCTGCCGCGACGCATTGGCGGCGGATCGAAAGTATCCAGTCGTAATTGCAGGGGCGGGCTTCGTTGCCCGATTCGCCCCCGACGGATACCTCTTCGATCCCGGGGGTGAGGTATCGTGCGATGTCGAGCGGCCCGAGCAGCGGTGCGCAGATGACCAGCTTGTGGCGCAAGGGGGCGTTCAGCAGCAAAGGCAGCCGGTAGTCGGCCATCGCCTGGTTCTCGACCGTGCAGCCCACGGCGAGGTTTTCGTAGCCCCCGCCCCAGTCGGGCGGCAATACCTGCATGAGGCGGTCGATACGCTTGGTGATGAAGAAAAAACGCAGGTCGCTGCGTATGCGGATCATCTCCCACGCTTCGGCGCGCCATGCGTCGGCCTCCTCGACGAGGAAATCGGACGTGAAGCAGGTATAGACCATCTCGCCCGGCGGGATTTTGTAACGTCCGTCGCGCGTACGGCGCACAGGGAGGTTGAAAGCCGCTGTCCTGCGTACCTCGCGGCTGTCCTTGTCGTGCTGCGCATCCTGCCGGTAGACGTAGCAGTGGCGGCAGCCTTCGCTGAGCTTGCGGCATCCGTGCCACGGGTTCCAACTGACCGACATAACCTGTTATTTGAGTTCCATGCGCAGGCGCACCATGTGGCGGCACTCGACGCCGTTTTCGAAAAACGGAACGGGGTAGTGTTTGCTGAAATAGTCCACGTCGACGCCGCAGCGGACGAACCCGCAGCGTTCGTAGAGCGCAATCTGTCCCACGCCCAGATCGCCCGTACCGATTTCGAGAAGATGGAACCCGGCCGCACGGGCCGTGGCGACGGCGTGGCGGAGCATGGCCGTGGCGATGCCCTTGCGCTGGTGTTCGGGGACGACGGCGATATTGACCACTTCGGCCGTGAACGGCCGCGTGTGCAGGAATACATACTGGCCGAGGATTTCCCCGTCACGACGTGCGACATAGGTTGTGCCGCGGCCGGCATAGTCGGCAACGGACTCTTCCGATTCGTCGGCCAGCAGCAGCAGGTCGCGCCGCGGCGTGTCTGTCTTTACAATTTCGAGATCCATGTCAGAAAAGCGATGCGGCGCCTTCGAAGGTCGCCAGTACGACGATGTAACGCAGGGCCGTGCCCGCGAGCATCGAACCGCCCGTGAGCCAGACGTTGCTGCGCATCAGCCCCAGCACGATGGCGATGGCCTCGCCGATCGTGGGCAGAAATGCGAAAAAAGCCATCAGCGCCCCGCGCCCCGCGAGGAACCTGCGCGCCCGGGCCAGCTGTTTTTCGCTCACACCCAGCCGGGTGATCCACTCGCTCTTGCCCAGAGTGCCGATCCAGTAGCAGCTCATGCCGCCCAGCGTGTTGCCCAGCGATGCGGCTGCGACGCACAATACCGGGTCGAGCCCCATGTGCACGAGCACGATCATCACGGCTTCGGAGCTGAACGGGAGGATGCTCCCGGCGATGAATGCCGAGAAGAAAAGTCCCCAATAGCCCCAGTCGGCCAGTATTTGCGAAAGCGATTCCATGCCTTGGTGTCCGATTTTGTGCAAGAGTAGTCTGCCTGCGGGACAAAGATAGCTTTTTTGCCCGAATGGGCTTGCAGGAGCCCTGCAAAATGCGCTAATTTTGTCTGAAACGTAAATCTGACCGCTTATGCTTAAATCGAGACTTTGTATCGCTTTTTTCGCTTTTGCCGTGGGGTGCGCCCCTGCGCAGAAGCCGCTTACCGACTATGTGAACCCCATGCTGGGGACGGCGACGCTGTGGGACAGCGTCGACCTGGGATTCAAACCCACCAAACGGACATGGGGCGCCGAGGTCTTCCCCGGATCGTCGCTGCCCAACGCCATGGTGCAGGTCAGCCCCGTCACCAAGTTCCACAGCGGTGCGGGGTACCAGTATGAAGATTCCGTGATCTACGGCTTTACGCACACCAACAAGGGGCACTGGAACCTTTGCCATATTCCCCTGCTGCCCGTGACGGGTACGCCCACGCCGGGCGACTACTGCTCGCCGTTCAGCCACGAGCGCGAATCGGCCGCCCCGGGCTATTACCAGGTATTCCTCGACCGTTACGGTGTCGATGCACAGCTCAGCTCGACGCTGCGCTGTGCATTCCATAAATATACCTATCCCGCGGGTGCCGCGGTCGCCGTGCTGGCAGACCTGCAGCGTTCGAACGAGCATGTGCGTGCGTGGGATATCCGCAAGGAGGGTAATAACGTATTCGCAGGCTGGCAGCAGACGGGCGAGAAGATGTATTTCTACGCCGTGGCGAACCGCCCCGTGACCGGGATAGAGCCCGTCGTCGAGGGCGACCGCGAGGTGCGCATCGTGCGTTTCGGCGAGGGTGACGGGGCACTGGAGCTCCGGATCGGGTTCTCGTTCGTGAGCGAGAAGAACGCCCGCGAGAACCTCGAGGCCGAGATGCTTGGCAAGAGCTTCGCCGAGGTGCGCTCCGAGGCTACGGCGACGTGGAACGACCTGTTGGGGCGGATCCGCGTCGAAGGCGGCACGGAGCGGAAAAAGGGGCTGTTCTATTCGAGCCTCTACCGTTCGTTCCTCTGGCCGGCGCTGCGCAGCGACGTGAACGGTGAGTTCACCGATGTCGACGGAAAGGTCATCAATCCCGGTTTCCGTTACTATACGGGCCCGTCGTATTGGGACGACTACCGCAATAAGCTGATCCTGCTGGGGATGCTGGCTCCCGATGTGGCGGCCGACGTCATCAGCTCCGACACGGACAAGGGCGAGAAACGGGGCGGGTTCATGCCCACGTTCTTCCACGGCGACCACGCTTCGGCGTTCGTGGCCGGGACTTACCTGCGCGGCAACCGCGGCTTCGACGTCAACCGTGCCTACAACCTCGTGCTGCGCAACGCTACGGTACAGGGCCCGAGCCGCCCGTGGCTCGACGAGTATATTGCCAAGGGGTACATTTCGGAAATGGACGTCGAGAATCCCGTGACGTGGACGGTCTGCAAGGCTGCCGTGACCAAGACGCTGGAGTACAGCTACGACGACTATGCGGTCGCCCTCTTGGCCGATGCGCTGGGCGACAAGGAGAACCACGACATGCTGATGAAGCGCACGTCGAACTACAAGAACCTCTTTGACCCCTCGACGGGGCTGATGCGCGGGCGCCTCGAAAACGGCGAGTGGATCACGCCTTTCGATGACCAGTATCCCTACTACGAATATATGTACCGCGAGGCGAATGCCTGGCAGCAGGCGTTCTTCGCACCGCACGACACCGAGGGGCTGATCGGCCTCTTCCCGAGCCGCGAGGCGTTCGGCGAACAGCTGGACAAACTCTTCTCGATTCCGTGGAAAGGATACGAAGTGGACAACCTCTCGTGCTTCATCGGCCAGTACTGCCACGGCAACCAGCCCGACCACAGTTTCCCGTACCTCTATTATTTCATCGGTCGCCAGGAGCGTTCGCAGGAGTTGTTGGATTACATTCTCGACCGCTTCTACGGTATGGGGCCGGAAGGGCTGGCGCTGTGCGGTATGGACGATGCGGGCGAGATGTCGTCGTGGTACGTGTTCAATGCTATCGGCCTTTACACCTATTCGCCGGCCGACCCCGAATATATCGTGACCGTGCCGCTGTTCGACAAGGTGCAGGTCGCACTGGGCGACGGCAACCGCTGGACGATCCGCCACGACGGGCAGGGACGTAAGATCACGGGCATCACCTGCGGCGGCAAGCCCGTCGACGGTTGGTTCGTGTCGCACGATGCGCTGAACAAGGGCGAACTGGTGATTACGACCTCCGAAAAATAACGGTGCAGGGCAACCCCGCGCCTTTCGCTTCCCTCGGGCGGGAGCTTGGGCTGCCGGCCGGAACGTGCCCGAAGGTGCCGGAGCCGGGAAGGTGCAGCCGGGTGCCCGTGCCCGGGATGATCGTTGCATGAAGCGGCGGCAGGGATACCCCTGCCGCCGCTTCTGCTGTTTTTAGGCGGGGGAGGGGCGTTCCTGCCGTTTGGCGATGGAGCGGGGAAGCCCGGCTGCTGCTCCGGCCGTGCGGGTCAGGATTTTTCAGCCCGGCTGAGGATGGCAGGGCTTTGTACGTGCACGCCGAATTCGGCGGCTTTGGCGAGTATGCGCCGCGCCAGTGCGGCTTTCTTCGCTTCGGGTGCATAGCGGAAATAGGCTTCCGCCGCACGGACGTGCTCGGCGTCGACGAGCGGGAATTCGCGCGTTTCGGGGATGCCGAATGCCGAATCGGGAAGTTCGTGCCGCTCTGCGGCGGTGAGGCGGTCGTGCGGTTTGGTCTGTGTCGTCATGGCTGTTGCAGCATTGGTGTTGTTGCGGGGATACGCAAATTCCCGGCCAGCCGCCGCTTTTTCGCACAGCGGCTGCTTCGTTGCCCAATGTGCTTCGCCCGGTGACGGCGCTTTACGCGATGATTGTGGCAACGATGCGGCGGCCCGGGGCGCGGTTACGGAACTCACAGAGGTAGATCCCCTGCCAGGTGCCGAGGTTGAGCCTGCCGCGGGTGACGGGAATGGTGAGTTCGACGCCCGTGAGTGTCGATTTGGCATGTGCGGGCATGTCGTCGTCGCCTTCGAGCGTATGGGTGTAGTAGGCCTCGCGTTCGCTTACCAGCCGGTCGAAGATCGCCCCGAGGTCGTTGCGCACGTCGGGGTCGGCGTTTTCGTTGATCGAAAGCCCTGCGGAGGTGTGCTTGACGAAGAGGTGTACCAGCCCGGCGTCGGGCAGCGGCTGAATGTGGCATAGCACCTCGTCGGTAACCAGGTGGAACCCGCGGCTGCGAGGCGTGAGGGTGAATTCTGCTTGCTGAACCATGGTGGAATATTGATGTACGTGTGCAAAGGTACGAAAAATCGCAGTGCCCCTCACGGTGGCGTATCGCCTGTCTCTGTCGGATTTTTGTCGGATTGGCCCGATTGCAGGCGGTTCGGCGGTCGGGGATAATGTCGCAAAGTATTGTAAAATCCGGTATTTATTTTGATCTTCGCAGCACTAAATGCCGCTATCATGTCCGCTATCCTGAATTTCCTGTTCCCGGGGGAACCCCGGGATTCCCGCAGCTCGTGGCTGTTGCTTGCTGCGCGTGTCGTTTTCGGCCTGCTGCTGATGTCGCACGGCATCGCCAAGTTGCAGAACTTCGAGGCGCTCTCGGCGACGTTCCCCGATCCGCTGGGTGTCGGGAGCCGGATGTCGCTCGTGCTGGCCGTTTTCGGGGAGGTCGTCTGCGCGGCCGGGTGTGTGGCCGGGTTACTCTACCGGCTGGCGCTCATCCCGATGGTCTTTACGATGTGTGTGGCTTTCTTTGCGGTACACGGCGGCGATCCCTTTGCCGCACGTGAGCTGGCGCTGGTTTACCTGGTTGTCTTCGTCCTGATGTACGCTGCCGGCCCCGGGCGCTACGCCGCCGATACGCTCATTGCACAACGAATCCGTGCGCCGAAGCGTTAGCCCCGGTTCTTGCTGAGGGTGGGGAGGATAGTAGGTGTGCCGTGAACCCGTTTCGTCCCCGGCTTCCGGCCTGTCTGCCGCCGCATGGAAACGATGAAGGCAGATGCCTTTTATCATCTGCCCTCAGCTTTTTGCGGTCATAGACCTTTTTCGACTTGTGTACCCGGCTGAAACTGACCGGGCGGTCGTGATTCCCGATCTCGGCCTCACGGCTTGCCCTGCGGTTGGCCTTGAGGTAATCACGCAGTCCGTTCGTCTTTGTTTTCATCACTACATCGGTTTTACGGGGGCAAAGATAATCGGAATATTTTAAGGGGGAGCGCCCTGAGGCTAATTTCCCGCTTCGGTGCCGTATTATGCCTGCTGCAGGTCGGCGAACCAATAGGAATAGCTCTTTTCCGATCCGTCGTCAAGGCGGATGCGGTAACTTCGGCGCAAAGGCGTGCCGAGCCGGAACGGGACGGGGGTGCGGAAGATCGGCCCGTCGTAACAGAATGTGTGGTATTCGCCGTTCTCGCCGTTGGGATCGACGCCCGCAGGCAGCGAGGCGATGAATGCGGGGTCTATTTCCTGCCCGATGGCGTCGGCACCGAGGCTGTCAGCCATCGTGGTGACGATGACCGTCCTGAGCCCCGAGGCGAGGAAGTCGTGCATCACCATGCCGGAGGATTCTCCCCAGAGCGGTTCCGCGACCCCGATGCCGTGGGGTGCGAGCTGCCTCTCGCGATATTTACGTACGTCGTGTAGGAAGATGTCCCCGAAGATGAAGCAGGTTACGCCCTGCGCCTTGAAATGCTCCACGGCACGGGACATGGCAGCCCCGTAGTCCTCCATATTGCCTTTCGGGGTGAGGTCGACGATGTGCAGGGGGATACCGATACTGTCGGCCTGTGCCTGCAGCAGGGCGGTCGGGATGCCGTGCATGGTCGAACGGTGCGTGTCTCGGTTTACGGTCGTCAGCAATGCGACGATTTCGTATTTGCCCGACTGCATCGCCCGCAGCAGGGCATGAGCGGAGTCCTTGCCGCCGCTCCAGTTGAAAACCGCCTTTATCCGTTCCATGTCACATGTCCGGCGTTGTGGAAGAATCCGCAGACGAGGGTCAGGTATTCGGGCAATTTGCCGTCCGTGCCCCATTTCAGGTCGATGCCGAAGAGCTCGGCGGTAGTTTTGCCGATGTCGAATCCGCAGGCTTCGAGCGACGGGCGCACCAGTTCGGGGTGTCGGCAGGGCTTTCCGTCGGGACGTGTGCAGGTGCCTTCGGGGCAGTGGAGGCATGTCCCGACGTAGGCGAACGAAAGGCCGCCGTACTGCCGTTCCATCCCGAGTAATTGCTGTTCGAGGCGTCTGCGTTCGGGCAGGATCAGCCGTCCGGCTTCCGACGAGGGGAGCCCCTGCTTTTGCGGAACGATTTTCGTAACGGTGAGCAGTGCCGTGGCGTAGCCGGAAAGGTACCTCCCGACGCTGAATCCGAAAGGGGGGCATCCCCAGCTGCGCCCGTAATTGGGGCAGGCGAGGCAGTAGCCTCCGATCCGTTCGGCATCGCGGAAACGGGCGATGTAATCGGCAGCGGGAAGTTCTGCCGAAAAATCCCGGGCCGTATATGGAAGCGAAATATCCACGTGGTAAAAATAGCGGTTTTACCGTGCCGTGGTGCCGGTTTGTGAAAATAATCCGGATTTCCGGACAATTTTTCGGAATAATCCGCTATATTTGCTTCAGATTTGGTTCTCCGCTCCCCGTCGCGGGAGGGTGTGAAAAGGGAATCGGGTGCAAATCCCGGACAGTCCCGCTGCTGTGAAGCCCCGTGACGTTCCGAATATCTCAGCCACTGCCCCGCGGGGCGGGAAGGCTTCGGGACAGGGGTCAGTCAGAAGACCTGCCAGATCGATTCGTTGTCGGAAAGCCCCGCGGACTGGGCGTCTGGTTTCGGTCGTATGATGCTTTGGGATTTTATGCAATCGGCGTTTTGCAGGGATTACTGTCCTGTTTTTCGATGCGAGGTTTATGCGGACTGCCGGGCGGATCCGGACGTATTCCCGTAAGCCGTGCGGCGGAAATTTTGAGAATTGACAAACCGGAAAGGCATGGTAATATGGAACACGATGCTGTAATGAATTTTGGGATGCGGCCATGTCTTTTGTAAATAACGATGGTTATGAATATCGTACTGTATGGAGTATCGGCGGAAATCGCCGGGAAAATCGCCGGGAAATACGGCCTCAAACTGATAAGTACACCCGATAAGTTCCAGCCTTCGGGAACCGTGGTACTGGTGCCGCCTATGGGCACCCCGCGGCAGTTGCTCGCTTTCTACAATGCCATGCTGCGCCATGAGGACGACGTCGATGCGGTGATCGTCTGCGGTATCGAATCCTGCGAGGCGGCCAGCACGGTGCAGTATTGCACGCCCCCGGGGAAATTCTTCTCGCTGGGCGGAGACCTCGAACCCGAAGAACTGGAGTCGGAGTTGTACGTGATCCTCGATTCCCTGTTCGCGGAAGGCAACCAAATCAATTTCTAAGTCCCGGGGGCAGGTATCGCCGCAGTTGCGGTGCACCGTTCCCGGCCGGCATAATCCGGAATTATATCCTCCCGTGCGCGGGCGGAACTGTTGCGTAATTTCTGCGTGCTGGGCCGTTTCGGGTATGGGTGTCCTGAGGTCGGTGCGGGGCGCCGCATGGGGTTATACCCGCGTGCAGCGTCGTGCGGCCGCGGTGCCCGGCATGTCTGCTGTGGGCATTATTTTCGCAATGCAAGAATTTTATTTCGATGCAGGATTTTATTTTCCGATGCAATGCTTTGAAAATATGTGCTTTAGCACTTCTTCGGAGGCTAACGAATTGCGTCCCGTGACACTGCCGACATGGTGGATGACCTGGCGGATTTCTTCGCTCAGCAGGTCGGTCTGAAGGCCGCTGCCGAGCCCGTCGAGGGCCCGGCGGAGCGCATCGCCGGCGGCCGTGAGGGCTTCGTAATGGCGGTTGTTCGAAACGATTGCGTCGCCGTGGTAGAGGGCTTCCGTATCCACAAAGGAGCGTAATATCCGGCGCAGGCTCTCTATGCCGTCGCCGTTGCGGGCCGAAATGCCGATCGTGCCTTCGGGCAGGGGGCAGTCCGGTGCCGTATCCGTTTTATTTACCAGCACCAGCAGTTTCTGGTCGGCACGGAGCGGGAATTCCGGGGCAACGGGCGCACCTGCTGCAAGGCGTGCCGCGTCGGTCATGTAAATCACGATCTGCGCCCGTTCGATGCTCGACATCGTGCGCTGGATGCCCATCTGTTCCAGCCGGTCGTCCGTTGCGCGGATGCCCGCCGTGTCGAGGAACCGAAAGACGACCCCGTCGATGTTGATCCGCTCCTCGATGACGTCGCGTGTCGTGCCCGCGATGTCCGAGACCAGGACGCGCTCTTCGTTGAGCAGGCGGTTGAGCAGGGTGCTCTTGCCGACGTTCGGGGCTCCCGTGATCGCTACGGCGACCCCCTCCTTGATGGCATTCCCGAGCGTGAACGAATTGCGCAGGGCGTCGATATGCGCCCCGATCCGCTGCATCGCCTCCCGCAGTTGCGCGCGGTCGGCGAATTCGACCTCTTCCTCCGAAAAGTCGAGTTCCAGTTCGAGGAGCGCAGTGAGTTCCAGCAGCTTTTCGCACAGTCCTTCCAGCGCGTCGGAATAACCTCCCCGCATCTGGTTCGCGGCGAGCGCATGGGCCGCGCGCGACGATGAAGCGATGATGTCGGCCACGGCCTCGGCCTGCGAGAGGTCTAACTTGCCGGCGAGGTAGGCGCGGATGGTGAATTCGCCCGGCCCGGCCATGCGGGCGCCGGAGGCGGTGAGCAGCCGCAGGATCTCGGAAACGATGTATTGCGATCCGTGGCAGGAGATCTCGGCGGCATCCTCGCCGGTGTAGGAGCGGGGTGCACGGAATACCGTGACCAGCACGTCGTCCAGTACGCGACCGTCGTCCACGATCTCCCCGTAGTGTACCGTGTATCCTGCTGCTGCGGCCAGTGGTTCCCGGCCGCGGAAGATACGGTCGCAGATGCGCAACGCCTCCTCCCCGCTGATGCGGATGACGGCTAATGCCCCTCCTGCGGCGGTTGCCGGGGCTGCGATGGTATCGTGATCCCGGATCATGTTATCTTCCTTCGATGCGGATTCGCTGTCCCAGACGGAGTTTATGGGCGTTTTTGATGCCGTTCCAGCGCATCAGCTGCGCTGTGGTCACGCGGTAGCGGCGGGCGATGGCGCCCAGCGTATCGCCCTTCTTGACCACGTAGACCGTACCCGAGCGTTCCTGGCGTTTCTTGTCGATGTTCGCCGGGTTGATGTACTCCTTGAGGTAGGCCGAGTCTTTGGCGAAGATCGCAGGCTCGTTGGCGATGTATTGTGTGATGTTGCGCTGCGGCAGCACGAGCGTATAGGGTTTGGTCGTGGCCGGGATGATATCGAGTTTGTATTGCGGGTTGAGCTGCCGCAGGGTCTCGATCGGGATGTCGATCGTCGAGGCGATCTGCCCGAGGTGCATCAGCCGGTCGATGCGGATGGTATCCGTGGCCAGCGGGATCGGGGCTTCGGTGAGTTCGATGCCGTGCTGGCGGTGGTAGGCATAGGCGTACGAGGCGCCGATGAATGCGGGGACGTAGCCGCGCGTTTCGCGGGGCAGGTAGTCGTAGATGTCCCAGAACGTGCGCCCGTTGCCGCCGGAGCGGGCTATTGCCTTGTTGACGTTGCCCGGGCCGCAGTTGTAGGCGGCGATGGCCAGCGACCAGTCGTTATAGATGGCATAGAGGTCTTTCAGGTAGCGGCAGGCGGCCTGTGTCGAGCGGACTGGGTCGCGGCGTTCGTCGACCAGCGAGTTGACTTCCAGTCCGTAGCTTTTGCCCGTCGAGGGCATGAACTGCCACAAGCCTACGGCGCCCATCGGCGACACGGCCGTGGTGGAAAGCGCCGATTCGATGATCGGCAGTGCCCGCAGTTCGACCGGGAGCCCCTCTTTGAGCAATTCGTCCTCGATGAGCGGGAAATAGTACTGCGACATGCCCAGGATGCGGCTGATCGTGCCGTAGCGCGAATCGGTGTAGCGGTTGATGTAACCCCGTACGATGCTGTTGTAAGGCAGCTGGATGGGCGAGACGAGCGCCCGCAGCCGCTGGATGTAGACCGAATCGGGGGTCGTGCTTTCGGCCGTGCTGTCGACCAGGATGTAGTTGTCGAAAAATTCCTGGTAGGAATCCCCGCATTGCCGTTCGCGCCACACGGCGACCAGCGAATCGGCCTGTTCTGCCGTGAGCCCGAGCGTCATGTCGTCGTACTGCACCTCGGCGGGGTCGGGAAGTTCGGGCTCCTCCGGCTCGGGGGCGGCTTGCTGCCCGGCCACGGGGGCGGTCGGGGGCGTTACGACGGCTTCGGTCTTGTTTTTCTTCTTGTCTTTTTTGCGGGGGCGGCGGTCGAGTGCCGGGGCCGGGACGGCGACTGCCAGTAGCAGCAGTATGGTCAGGAGGGTTCTCATCGGTTAGAATTTGATGCTCATGTTGAAGCCGAATACCGGGCGGTTGCCGCCGAGCGAGGGCACGTAGGTGTAGTCGACCATCGGTTCGAGGTTCATCGTCAGGTCGTCCGAGATGTCGTAGTCCTTGAGGTGGGCATCGACGTGGGCATCGACGATCTGTAATACGTACAGGCCTGCGGAGATGATGATGCACAGGTCGCGGTTGCGCCGGAAGTTGTTGCGCAGGTTGCGGATATAATCCGCCGAATAGCGGCCGTGGAATTCGTCGGTAGGCCCGTCAGGGAATTTGTCGGGGTTCTGTTCGTACTCGTTCAGCAGCCTGTACGCCTTCTTGAAACGCTGGTAGCCGCGGTTGTTCCAGTCGATGCAGTAGATCATCGCCGCGAAACCTCCGACCACGAAGGGGACTTTCCAGTAGCTTTTGTTGTAGATCTGCCCCGCGCCGGGGAAGATGCAGGCCAGCGTTGTGGCCTTCTTGACATTCGACACGTCGTTGGTCGAGTAGTTTACCGCCGCATCGCCGATGAAATAGATGTACGAGGCGACGGTCAGTCCCAGGTAGACCTGGCGGCGGGTGTTGCTGCGGATCATCTTGGCCTGCAGTGCGTCCAGTTCGGGCGTACGCGTGAGGTTCTTGTCGGTGTAGGCGTCATACTCCCGCTTGAGCGGCTTGTATGTCCTGTTTTCGTTGATGTAGAGCGCCAGCCCCGCTCCCACCGTACCGTAGAGTATGGGCAGCTTCCAGTATTGTTTGTTGTATATCTGTCCGTAGCCGGGCAGGACGGTCGAGATCCAGCAGACCTTCGAGAGCGACATCGAGTCGCTCATGAGCCAGCCTTTCTTGTGCCGCATGGAATCCGGTTCGGTCTTGATGCCGGCCAGCCTGAGCCGCATGAGCGAGTCCGTGGTGCGGATGTCGTCCGTACGCAATGCCGTCACGGCGAGTGAATCGGCCGTGAAGTCCAGTGTCAGGAGCGAGTCGAGTTCGCGCGTGAGGGCGTTGTTGGCCAGCGAATCGCTCTTGTGGCGCAGCGAATCCGGCTTGACAAACATGCCGCCGCGTACGATGGTGCGTCCCCCGCGGTGGAGCTGTGCCTCGGCGGGGAGCCACAACATGAGCGCTGCGAGCATCGGCAGCAGGTGTCTGAACCGGATACTTACCATATTATTTAATGCGTCCCGAAAACCGTTCGATGAACTGTTCGATATCCTTGTCGTCGCCGAACCCGATGACGATGCGCCCGCCGCCGTTCTTCGAGCGTTTGATGCTGATGTCCTGCGAGAAGAACTTTTCGAGTTGCTCCACCAGCCGCGAATAGCTTTCGGGATACTCCTCGTCCTCCACATTCTGTGCCGCTGCGGCCGGTTGTTCGGTGAGCGAGCGTACCAGCTCCTCGGCCTGGCGTACCGAAAGGCCTTTCTTGATGATGCGTTTGAGCACGCGTACCTGCGTCCCGTCGGGGGCGCCGGCGATGGCTTTGGCGTGCCCCATCGAGATGAGCCCCTCCTTGAGCGCCAGCTGCACCTCGTCGGGCAACTTGAGCAGCCGCATGTAGTTTGAGACCGACGACCGTTTCTTGCCCACCTTCTCCGAGAGGGCGTCCTGCGTCAGGTTGCACTCGTCGATCAGGCGCTGCATTCCGAGCGCGATCTCTATGGCGTTGAGATCCTGGCGCTGGATATTCTCCACGAGGGCCATGGCGTGCAGGTTCTCGTCGTCCACCTCGCGGATGTAGGCGGGCAGCGTGGCCACGTCGGCGCGCTGTGCGGCGCGCCAGCGGCGTTCGCCGCTGATGATGATATATTTCCCGTCGCCGGATTTCTTGACCGTGATGGGCTGGATGACCCCCAGCTGGCGGATCGAGTCGGCCAGTTCGTCGAGCGCCTCCTCGTCGAACTGCGTACGCGGCTGCGTGGGGTTGGGAATGATCTCCGTGATGTCGATCTCGGACATCTGGCTCATCGGCTTGAGCTTGGCGTCGACGGCGTCGGTGCCGAATATGGCGTCCAGTCCGCGCCCTAATCCCTTCGGTTGTTTCATTTCGGTATGTTATTTTCTCGGTTTGCGGTTGCGCTTGAGGAATTCCCGGGCCAGCGTGAGATAGTTCTCCGAGCCGACGGCGCCCGCGTCGTAAAGCATGACGGGCTTTCCGTGCGAGGGTGCTTCTCCCAAACGGATATTGCGCTGAATTATTGTGTCGTAAGCCAACGGCCCGAAATGTTCGCGTACCTCGTTCACGACCTGGTTGTTCAGGCGGTTGCGCATATACATCGTCAGCAGGAAACCCTCGATGTCGAGCGCCGGGTTGAGGCCGCTCTTGACCTTGCGGATGGTGTTCAGCAGCTTAGAAAGCCCTTCGAGGGCGAGGTATTCGCACTGCACGGGGATGAGCACTGTATCGGCGGCCGTGAGGATATTGACGGTGGTGTAACCCAGCGAAGGGGAGCAGTCGATGAAAATGTAGTCGAACCTTTCACGCACGGCGTCCACGATGCGCTTCATCACATGGTGGGCGTTCTCCAGTTTGGGCAGCTCGGTGTCGGCTGCTACCAGGTCTATCGACGAGGGCAGCAGCCACAGGTTCTTCACGTCGGGGCTTTGCAGGATAACCTCCTCGGGTTTCCTGAGCCCGGCGATGCACTCGTAGATGCCTTCGAGGTTTATGTCGAAGCCCAGTCCGGAGGTGGCGTTGGCCTGCGGGTCGGCGTCGAGCAGCAGCACCTTCTTGCCCAGCAGGGCCAGCGATGCCGCGAGGTTGATGGCCGTTGTGGTCTTGCCCACGCCGCCTTTCTGATTCGCTAAAGCGATAACCTTTGCCATGTTTCAATCGGGTTTATAATCGGGCAAATTTAATGATTTAAAATGGAAATCCATAACCGTAACCGAAATTTGCTGATCTTTTCGGGAAATGGGCTGCGGCCCCGCCGGCGCAAATAAATTTGCTTTTGCCCTTGACTTGCACTATCTTTGGGCTCGGAACGAATTGATAGCAACAGCCTGTTATGACAGAAAAAAAACAAGGGGTTCCCGTGCAGGAACCCGTGCCCGCCGAAGAGCCTGCAAAGGCGGGGGACAATAATAAGATATGGCACTACAACGGAAAATTCCCCGTGGTGGTGGACTACCTGGTTTTCTTTGGCATCTTCCTGCTGGCGCAGGGCCTGGGGACTGCCGTGGCATGGCTGGCGGGGTGCAAATGGCCCGATCCGGAGCTGCTGGCCAGCCCCGACGAGGCGATAAGCACGGCGGAGCAGATCGCCGCCGGGCATTTCAATGCCGTGACCTATTTCGTGTCGATGTCCGTGACGCTCGCGGGATTCCTCTTCTACCGCAGGCGAAGGCACGGCCCCACGGTCGTGGCGCGTTTCTCCCGGCGCGGGCTGAATCCCGTGCTGTTGCTCTGGGGGGTGTTCTTCATGCTCTCGACCTCGGTCGTGCTGGAGCCGTTTCTGAGCCTGATGCCCGAGGTGCCGAACGTCTACGGGCGCGGGGCGTGGGCGATCGTGACGGTCGTGGTGATGGCCCCGCTTTTCGAAGAGGTGATCTTCCGCGGTGTACTGCTCGAATCGACGCGCGTGCGGTACGGCGTGGTGGCCGCATGGCTGCTCTCGTCGGCCATCTTCGGCATCGTGCATGTCCATCCCACGGTGGTGGTGAACGCCTTTGTCATGGGCCTGGTGCTGGCCTTCATCTACCTGCGCACCGATTCGCTCTGGTCTGCGATCATACTCCATGCAATCAACAACGGCATAGCCTACCTGGCGCTGATTGCCGGACACGGTAATTCCATGCTGATCGACATGGTCGGCAGCCGGATGCTTTACGTGCTGTTTTACATTGCGGCGCTGGCCGTCTTCGTTGTTTCGGGTTACATGATGCTCGTGTCGCTGCGCCGCCTGAAAGCCGAGGAGAAAAATCGCGGTGCGGCGTAATAATCTGGGCGGAGGCTGCGTTAGTTACGAGTAAAAACAGTATCTTTGTCCTCCGGATTATGACTTTGCGAACGAAAATAGCGGTCGTGGCGGCTACGTTATTCCTGGCCGGTTGCCAGGAACTGCCCGGCTATTTTGCCAGCGATACCACGCTGGCGCGGGCGGGCGGCAGCGAACTGAAGATGCGCGATGTCGAGTCGGTAGTCCCGAAAGGGGTTACGGGCGAGGACAGCGCGGCCTTCATGAAGGTCTATGTCGACCGCTGGGTGCGCAAACAACTCAAATTGCAGGAGGCCGAGATCCTTTTTTCCGCCTCGGCGGACGATATCGACAAGATGGTCGAGGAGTACCGGCAGGCGCTGC
>OODS01000576.1_pt1 | contig 28687 bp, 16 predicted proteins | sample 1671531 | NCBI WGS metagenome assembly OODS01 (sample SAMN06348166, study PRJEB24527) | human gut metagenome | biome: human gut; feature: ankylosing spondylitis patient; material: feces | host: Homo sapiens | place: China | collected 2015-10 | reverse complement strand
AGAAGTAGTTCTTACGGGCGAACTGGCTCCATTCGGCGATTTCGCAGTGCAGGGCGAGACCCAGCTTGATCGCGTAATCGACGGCGGTCTTGTTGACCACCGGCAGGGAGCCCGGCAGGCCGAGGCTCACCGGGGTGAGCTGGGTGTTCGGCTCGCCGCCGAAGTGGACTTCGGCCGGGCAGAACAGCTTCGTGGTGGTGGACAGCTCCACGTGGGTTTCCAGACCGATGACCGGGTCGAACTTCTTGACGGCATCGGCGTACTTCATCAACTTTTCAGCCATTTTGTTTTCTTTCCTCCGATGCTTCCTACTTGTTCAAGCCGTCGAGCCACGGGGTCTTCAGGGACTGCCAGATCGGACCGTTCCAGTCTTCCTCGAGAGCCGCCTCAAGTGCCGCGGCAGGCTTGTACATGGCCTCGTCACGCTGCTGCGGAGCGAGGAACTGGAAGCCAACCGGCAAGCCGTCGTCGCTCAGACCAGCAGGAATGCTCATGGCCGGAACGCCTGCAAGGTTGGCCGGAATGGTGGTGATATCGATGGCATACATGGCCATCGGATCCTCGGTCTTCTCACCGAACTTGAATGCGGTGACCGGGCTGGTCGGGCCAACAAGCACGTCGACCTTCTCGAAAGCCTTCTTGAAATCGTCGATGATCAGGGTGCGCACCTTCTGTGCGGAACCGTACCATGCATCGTAATAACCGGCGGACAGGGCATACGTGCCAAGGATGATACGACGCTTGACCTCGTCGCCGAAACCGGCTTCACGAGTGTAGGCCATCATGTTGGCGGCGGTCTGCGGAACGCCCGCCGGCGGCATGACGCGCAGACCGTAACGCATGCCATCGTAACGAGCCAGGTTGGAGCTGACCTCGGACGGCATGATGATGTAGTACGCGCCAAGGGAGTACGGCAGGTGCGGCAGAGACACTTCAGTGACTTCAGCGCCCATCTCCTCAAGCTTCTTGACACCTTCGTTGAAGCGTGCCATAACGCCCGGCTGGAAGCCTTCGCCGCCGAGCTCCTTGATCAGACCGACCTTGAGGCCCTTCAGATCACGCTTCATGCCTTCGCGGGCGGCCGCCACCATCGGGCGAGGACCTTCCGGAATGGACGTGGAATCACGCTTGTCGTGGCCTCCGATCACTTCCTGCAGCAGGGCCGCGTCGAGCACAGTACGGGAGCATGGGCCGATCTGGTCGAGCGAGGAAGCCATGGCGATCGCACCGAAACGAGAGACACCGCCGTAGGTCGGCTTGACACCGACGGTACCGGTCAGCGAGCCCGGCTGACGGATGGAGCCACCGGTGTCGGTACCCAGGGCGAGCGGGGCCTCGAACGCTGCCACTGCAGCTGCGGAACCACCGCCGGAACCGCCCGGAACACGTTCGGTATCCCACGGATTGTGTGTGGTCTGGTAGGCGGAATGCTCGGTGGACGAACCCTGAGCGAACTCATCGAGGTTGGTCTTGCCCAGCAGCGGCATGCCTGCAGCCTTGAGCTTCTCGATGACGGTAGCGTCGTACGGAGGCACCCAGCCTTCGAGGATCTTGGAGGCTGCGGTGGTTTCGATGCCCTTGGTGACGATCATGTCTTTGATGGCGATCGGCACGCCGGCAAGTTCCGGCAGCTGTGCCTTTTCCTCATCGGACTTGGCATCGAAGGCGTCGGCCTGTTCGAGAGCCTGATCGCCGGACACCTTCAGGAAAGCCTTGATGCTCGGCTCGGCGGCCTCGATGACTTCGAGATGCGCTTCAACCAGTTCACGGCTGGAAACTTCCTTGGCCTTGATCTTAGCCGCCATCTCGGCGGCGGAAAGCTTGACGAGTTCGCTCATGTCACTCCTCCCCCAGAATGCGCGGTGCAACAAACATGCCGGCCTCGGAAACCGGAGCGCCTGCGGTCGCCTCTTCCTGAGTCAGCGGGGTTTCCGGCACATCCGGGCGCAGGTAGGCTTCCAGCGGAATCGGGTTCGCGGTTGGTTCCACATCGTCGGTAGCGACTTCCTGGACCTTGTTGATGGATTCTGCGATGACGTTCAGATCGCCCTGCAGACGGGTGATCTCCTCGTCAGTAAGTGCAATTCGGGCCAAATCGCCCAGATGCACGATTTCTTCTTTGGTGAAAGTAGGCATGTCCCTAACATTAACGCGTCTGTGTGACGAGCGCCCGCCCATTTCGCCTCGCCCGGCAGCCCCACCACGCTCCCGCCCTACCACCCCACCAAAGTCCCAATTCCCCCGGCAGCCCCACACTGCATGCCGCCCGGCAGCCCGCCGCATCAACACCCCAGCTCTGTCAGAGTCCCAAATCCCCCACCCACTGGAACAAAAGGACGCCAAACGCTGTTTCACCGGGCAAATCCCTCCAGACACTGGAGGATTCTTCCCGCCAACAAGCCATCCACAGTCCCAAAACCTCCATCCACAGTCCCAAAACCTCCACTCACTGGAACAATCCGGGCCCAAACCAGCCTCTCATCGTCCCGATTCGTCCACTCGCTGGAAGAATCTTCCCGCTGAACGCTCTGCTGGAGTCCGGATTCCTCCAGAAGATGGAAGGATCCTCCCGCGGAAGGCCCCACTAGAGGCCAAAATCCCCCAGTCATTGGAACAAAACGGACACTAAAAGCAATACAACCGTCTAAAAACCTCCAGCCACTGGATGAATTCTCCCACTAGCGCTTCGTCAGAGCCCCTATTCCTCCACCCAATGGAAGAATTCTCCCGCAAGCCAGCCATCCACAGTCCCAATACCTCCACCCAATGGAGGAATCTGGACTCTGAACGGCATCCCAATACTTAAAAATATCCAACCAATAGAAGAAAACAACAAAAATTCACACAAAACAAGCGGATACAAGCACTTATCTGCAAAACAACCACCCAGTTATCCACAAAACCCGTAAGTTATCCACAGACACGCCCGAAACAGCATCCTCTATCCACATTTGCCGATCGCACTTCCATAGCAGAGCCACAACAAGGTAGCGTCAAATCATGAAAGCATATCCTCAAATCGATGCGCTGCTCGATCAAACAGAAAATGCGCAACGATGCGCACACAGCAGTGACCCTCTCATCCAGAAGGGACTATATCGCAGATACCGCGCGGGAGATTTGGCGCGCCCATACCCAGGGCTATTCGCCCGTGCCGAATATTGGAATCAGCTGAACGAGCCCGAACAATCGTTGCACGCGGCCCGAACCCTCAGCAGGCTCCACCCCAACTGGGTTTTCGCAGGAATAACAGCCGCCGCAGCCCACGGATTCGACCACCCGCGATTCCTGCACCGGCAAGGACTGACCATAACATTGCCCAATCACGGATCATACCGGCCGCACGACAAACTCAATATCATCTACAGCCCATATCCCAGAGAAAATGCGGTACTCGCAAACGGAATCCATGTCACTAATCCCCCTCGTACCTTATTGGACTGTGGACGGACGTTAGAGTTCATCTATTCCCTGCCGATTTTCGATGATGCAGCAGCAGACGGAATCGAAGAAAAGCAGATCTTGCAGGAATGCGCACGCACGACACTCGATTGCTCGCGCATCTTCAAATTGTTGAGATATACCGACGCAGGAAGTGAAAATGGCGGTGAATCTTTTGCTCGGGCAGTCATGATTGAAAACGGTTTTGCGGTTCCTCAATTGCAAGTCTCCTTCGCCGACTCGCTTACGGGAAAACAATTTAGGGTCGATTTTTTATGGCGCACAACCGATGGACGTATTATTGTCGGAGAACTTGACGGCACAGCAAAATACGTTGATCCGAAAATGACTGATCGTAGGAGCATCCAGGAGACCGTTCAGGCCGAGCGAGAACGCGAGCAAGCGCTTTTTCGCGCAGGAGTTACGGAAATTGTCAGATTAACTTTTGACGATGCAGTCCAGCAAAAACCGCTGATTGCGAAACTGCGGCGTGCTGGGGTTCCTTGCGTTTCATAGGGTAATCATCTGCGGGAAGATTCCTCCAGTAAGTGGAGGAATCGGAACGTTGAGAAGCTCGCCACCGGGAAGATTTCTCCAGAGGGTGGAGAAATCTAGACTCTAGCAGGGCACTCAGCGGAAAGATTGCTCCAGTGGGTGGAGGTTTTGGGTCTCTGGTGAGGCTTTCAGAGGGAAGATTCCTCCAGCGACTGGAAGAATCAGGACTCTGACAGGCTTGTTAGCGGGAAGATTGCTCCAGTAAGTGGAGGAATCTTCCCGCAGAACACCGTACTAAAGTCCCAACCTCTCCAGTCACTGAAGGACTCACCCCGCCAGACGCCCCACAGGAGACCCAAAACCTCCGCCCACTGGAACAATCATCCCGCTGACAGAACTCCAATCGTCCCGATTCTTCCAGTCACTGGAGGATTTTGGACGATAGGAGATGGAGGTTAGAGCTGGGGAGCGGCGTGCTGGGAGATCCATGCGTGCATGGAAACGGCGGCCGCGGCTCCGGCGTTAATGGAACGCACCGAACCGAACTGGGAGATGTAAACCACATCGTCGGCCAACTCAAGCGCCTTTTCAGACAACCCCGGACCTTCCGCGCCGAACAGCATGAGGCATCGCTTCGGGAAATGGTAGGTTTCCATCGGCACCGCGCCGGGAATGATATCGAGCGCAATCACCCGCGCGGCCTTCAACTCGGCGATACGCTGATTAATCGCCGCCAACTGCGCCATACAAGTGGACTCGTTTCCATGTTCAATACCACTCGTAGCTGAAACGTCCATTGAAATACCAGATGGAGCGCACCCAGCAACACGGATCTCAGCTAACGAAGCCGCCTCGCTCATGCAGGCACAGTTCGCTTTTTTTGCATTTTCGCGCATGCGGAATGCGATTGCGGCCGCTTGCGATTGGACTGCGGCGATTTCTCCGGCAATGCGCAGCTTCCAGCATTCGACAAGCTCGGCTATGGACGGGTGGTTTTCGACGTGCTGGTACAGTTCCGTCATCAGCGCGCCCTTGCGATTCCACTTGTGCGGTCCGACGATATGTACACGTTTCGCTTGGAATGCGTTGGCAGTGCGCACCATGGATCCGATATTGAAATCGTGCGTCCAGTTTTCCACGGCAACTTCGAAATCATGCCGACCATGATCGTCAAGATCATCTTTAATGGCCGAAACCGTCCAGTAGCGGTACCGGTCAAGCACGTTACGACGGTCGCCCTCATCAAGCAGCACAGTATCGAATCGACGATCATAATTCGGTGATTGCGGATCATCCGGACGAGGTTCGCCAGGATGCGTTTGGCCCCACGGACCTACGCCCACCTCACGAAAAGCCGGCTCTCCGGACGCTTTCGCCGCAATATCAATAGGATTAGGCTGATGCACGATTTTCCTCACATTCGTCGTCCGATATTTCGTCGACAGGTAACTTCTGTTATATCTTCCACCATTCGCCCACGATCAACATCGGCAATCGCAGCATTGCCCACCGCGATTTTGGAGATCGCCTGCCGTCAACCGCATCCGTACTGCCGACTTTATTTTTCCTTTACTCATGTCAGCATGAACGTCAGCATGATTTCAACAGAACAATACCCGTGAAACATTCCATGAAACACGGCGGATGACATCATTAAAAAAACCGCCGGTACAACCGGAAAGTCGCGCTGGTCAGTGAAGCTCCGACTCCTTGAAGACCTCCACAAACGGCAGTTCAGCTTCGGACCCATCCACCGGATTGACGACTTTGATCGACGGGTCGGCCATATCGACGCCACCAATCAACGAAGCGACAGCAAGCACTTCGGCGCCTTCGTTCTTCACCACGGAGAAGTCAAGGCTCAACTCATTGCCGTTACGCAAGGTGACCAAAGAGGACGTCTGCACATATGACTTTTCAGACAGCCAGGAATCCAGCAACACCACACGTTTACCGGCAATCGAAGGCCCCTTGATGGACGGATACACAAAATCCATCACAAAACCGTTAAGGTTTTCACCTCGAGAAGCGGCCGCCTGGATCATAGCGGAAACCAGCGGAACCGCAGCCGCAGTCAGCGCACCAACCGCATCGAAATCATCAACGGAATAGCCGGCCTCTTCCAACGTATCCAACAAAATATGCCCAACAATCGACGCTCCACGATGGTCGAACAACACTGAGGAAAGTTCCGAGAACGGCTTATCGGCCATCTCGGCCTGCAGCAGCGACTTGAGCTGATCACGCGGTTCAAGCATGGCGAAATCAACGGCTGCGTTCACAGTATCGCCAGCGGTTGCGGCAGTGGATTCAGCAACCGGCTTGGTCTTACGGAAAGTCTTCTCTTCGGTCATAGTCCCAGCCTACCGTTTCTACTCGTCAAAAGAGTGACAGTGTTGGTGTCAACAAGCAACGTCCAATATCTCCCATCAACAGATGGTCAACAGAAAATCAACATTTCAAAAGTCAGGCCGGTCTCACCATAAAGATGAAACCGGCCTGAACCGAACCCAAGAAACCGGCGAGAGCAGCAGATTACTCACTTAAGCGCGAGAATCCACTTCAGATCTGTTTCAAACTCCGCTTCCAGGTTCGCTTCCGGACTCTCATCTGGTCTCGCTTCCAGCCCCGCTGACGCACCGGCGCAATACCACACCCGCTCCCACCAGCAACACCATCACGGCGATTACGCCACTGACAGCCGAACCGGTATTGGCAACCTTGTTGCCGGTCTTGGAAGCAGTATTGTTCTTACCATTGCCAGCAGAATTACCGGAATTACCACCAGAATTATCCGAATCCCCAGGTTTGTCCGAATCTCCGGGCTTGTCCGAATCGCTCTTCAGCGAAGCCTGCGCCGCTGTCAACGCTTCAGACGCCTCATCGACGTCCGCCTGCGATAGCCCCTCATCCAAAGCCTTAGACAGCGCCAGTTTCGCAGCGTCACGAGCCTCAACGAACGCATCCCACTTCCCACTGTCATATCCGTTGTTGACCACCGCCGCAGCATCCGCAACAGCGGAAGACAACGCATCGGTCTTCGCCATCGTGATCGACACGCCTTCATCGGTAGGATTGATGGTTTGCATCAGCCCGTTTTCGTCGAAGGTGATCTCGTCGATCGCGGTTTCGCGGTGAAAGCCAAGCCCGGAAGTAAACACGCCAAGCGGAGTGTAGTGACGGTGATACGCCATGAACCAGCGCTCTTCGCCATTCGCGTCCACCACGTGCACTTCGGACTGATGGGCCGTACCCTGCAAATTCTTCGACGCGTCCTTTTGCAGGAGCACGCCATGGTTGTCGATATCAGTCACGGAGCCATCTTCCTTGAACAGCGACGGCGAAGTGCCGTATTCGACGTGGTAATTCGCCGATCCAGCATCGTCGCATGACCACGTCCAGTGATAGACGCCATCGCGCTTGGACACCACAACGGATTCCCGGAAGTTGTTCAGACCGTTGATCCGTTTGACCGTTCCCGGCACCACGCTCATCATGTCATCGCTCAATTGGGCGATGGCCGCCGAACCGTTGCCGTACAGGATATACGACGTGCCGTCATCATCGGTAAAAATCGACGGATCGATGGCCTGCCCCACAGTCACACCCTCCATCGAACGCGTAACGATGGGGTCTTTGGCCGCCTTGTATGGGCCGGCAGGCGAATCCGCTACCGCCACGCCAATCGCCGATTCACCGCTCTCAAGCTTGGCGCAGTAGTAGAAGTAATACTTGCCATTCTTTTTCTCGATGGTCGGCGCCCATGCGGATCCGACAGACCAAGGCGAAATTGCCGTATTCTCGTCGCCATTCGTGGTCGGCTCGTGATTCTTATCCACGTCGAGGATCACTCCTTCGTCGGTCCAGTTGACCAGGTCGGTCGAGCTGAAAGCATGGAAGTAATTCCCACTCCATCCCGAGAAGCCATCAGTCGTCGGGAAAATCCAGAATTTTCCGTCGAAATAATCGATATCCGGATCGGCATATTGCCCCGGCAAAACCGGATTATTTGACTGAACCGCCTTTTCGAGCGTCCATTTTTCGCTAACGATACCACCGTTGCCGTCCGAACATTCGATTACAAGCGTATGCTTCTTGGACATGTCAAGCTTGTCACCGCTGGCAAACGACTTGCCATCGACCGTGACACTCGCATCGTCGTAAGTCAGCGCGAACGTTACCGGAACGGCGTTGATCTCGGCACGATTGTTCACTACGGAGGTGATGGTTTTCGCGTCGCAATCCATGCTGGTACGCACGTTGCTGTGCTTATCGGTGCCACGCAATGCATCTGCTTGCGACGAGGTCGGCACAGTGCCCACAGTGATGGATGCGAGCGCGGGCGCGTTGTTCCGTTGTGCGATTTCGTTGGCGTTCAGCGTTCGATTCCAGATGGTCAGATTGTCCATCAGACCGGAATAGTATTCGCCGGATCCCCAGTTGGCTTTGCCGATTTGCAGGATTCCTCCGGTTTCGCCAAGGATTTCCTTGACGCCCAGCCCGGAAACGTCCGTGCTTTCGCCGGCAAGCACGCCATCGATGTAGACACGTGTCGTCTTCGCGTTTACCGTGACGGTCACGTTGTGCCATCCGTCGCCGCTTGTGGTGGCCGATGCGTTGCCTCGACCATCTCGATTGCCGTCGGTGTTGTATCGTTCGACAACAACGCTGCCGACCTTATCAAGCACTCCGATGTAGTGTTCGGATTGGTTGTACGTCGGGGCAGCCGTGGACGGAGCCGCGTAGAAGGTCCAGCCGGTATTGCCGTTGGAGTCGGGCTTAGCATCGTAGGAGACGGTGAACTCGGTGGCGTCCAACAGCAGTGCGGCGCCATTGGTTTGCGTGACGCTCAGCCAGGAACCGCTGCCCAGTCGAGCGGCTTTGGTGCCGTTGTTGCCATCTTCAAGCTTGGCCGTTCCGTGGATTCCGGCAACTGCCAGATCGCTGGTGTAACCGGTTTCCTCATCGTCAAAGGTGAATTGCGCGATCGGATTCTTCTGCTGTGCCAGAGGAGTGTTGGGCGCGGTATGTTCGCCGTAAGCTGCGAGCACGGCGGTTTCCTCGTCGACGTTTAGACGGACGACGGTGCCATGGCGGAATCGCTGTCCGAAATTGGCTGAGGCCTTTGAGAATGTGCCCGACTTCTTCAGGGACGACAGTTTTGCGATGGTCCAGCCGGCGTAGCCTCCGTTGTCGCCCATCACAATCCACGCCCCATCAGTGCCTTGGTACACGGTCAAACCTTCGATGCGGGTGCTCAATCCTGATTCCGAGGTCTTGACGACTTTGTCTCCAGTAATTTTCGACGTGCCGTCGGCATTGACTTCGGAGTCGCGTTCAACTAGTCGGGTCCACTTCTGCGCTTCCAGAGAATCCGCGGTGTCGATCACCGTGTACCAATCCGATGTGGAGAAACGATAGTAGGATCCGTCATCGCCTTGCACGATTGTGGTGTCGATGATGTTATGCAGGTCGGCCGAGCTTTGATCGATCCAGATTTGAGGATTCTCAAACGTGGTGAAGTCCGAAGTGTATGCTTTGTACACTTTCAGCGCGGTATTGCCAGTAGTGGGATTGTCTCCGCCTGTTGACAGGTCGCGGCTTGACCAATACACCAGATATTTGCCCGCTTCGGCGTCCCAGATCGCTTCGGGAGCCCAAGCGTTGCCGACTTTGCCTTCCAAACCGGTTGGTACCAGTTCAGGATCGGTCCAGATGACGAGATCCTTGGATTTGGCGACCACAAGATAGGTGCTGGCGTTGATCTGATTCCAAGAACCGCCCGAAGCGCTTCCTTCGGCGTGCAGATCGGTGCCGAGCATCACATACTTGTTGCCGTCCGCATCCGGCTCTTCCAAGCGAATCAGATGCGGATCGCGGATGCCTTTGGTGCCTTGCGTGGAAGACATGATTGCCTCACCATTGTTCAGCGCCTGCCATTTCAGGCCGTTTTTGCTGTATCCGTAATTGATTTTTTCATAGTCGGATGCGTTGAAGTACAGCCACAGATATCCGGCTTTCTTGGCAGCATCGTCATCTTTGGGATCATCCTTGCCGTCATCCGGCTTGGATACCGTCACGGTTGCCTCCACGGGCATGCGGGAGTCGTCTTGGGCGGTTCCCTTGACGGTGAAGGTGCCAGCCTTGGCGTACTGGTCCGCGTCGATGTCATCCCATTGCACGTCAGCATCCTGTTCGGAGCCGTCAGCCATTGTCAGATGCACGGTTTCCGGCATCGTCGGAGCGGTCCCGGCGTTAGTGGACACGTCAACCGATGCCACCGACTTGACCGCGATGCTCGGCGCATAGGCTTCAAGCACGGTCTGATACTGGGCGCGGGTGACCGGAACCACGGTGCCGTGACGGGGCTTGCCACCATCGGAATTGACGGGGAAGTTCTCCTCGGGCATCTTGTCGCCGATTACCGTCCACTTCGAAGCGTCGGAAATGTCGGTGGTCGCCATGGGCACGTAATGGTTCGGACCTCCGTGATAGCTGGGCTGGTCGGCGAACAGATAGTATTGGTATCCGTTCACATCGCCTTCGTTGGCTTTGAACAGCGAGGGGCCTTCGCCTGCGGAGAAGGTGCCACCGTATCCGTTGGATTTGTCGTTGCCGATCGCGGTGCCGACTTCGCTCCACGAGCTGCCGGACAATGCCGTGCTGTAGTCTTTGACGCCGGCTTTTCCAATGGAATCGGTCAGGGTGTTGGACTTCTCCTGGCGCAAGGTCATCGACTTTTCATCCTTGTAGATGCGGTAGTAGGTGTCGCCTTCCTTCTGCACCGTCACATCAATGGAACCCGCTCCAGCTTGGCCTCTCCGATCCACGTCAATCCACGTCTTCGGTTTGGAGAACGTGATGAAATCAGGCGTCGTCACATACATCATGCGGTTGTAACTTGGCGAGGTACGAGTGCTCGAATCGTCATTGTCGTACAGATTCGAGGCCCAGTAGACCACATATTCGCCCAACTCATCATCCCAGTAGGCTTCCGGAGCCCACGTGTTGCCCGCGCTGTCGTCGCTGACCTTGATATGACGCTGGTTCGTCCAGTTCACCAGATCATTGGATTCCCAAACCTCGATATACAGCGAACCGTTGTACTGTGCCGCCGAGAAGCTGCCCTTCCTGCCGGAGATCTTCAGATCGGTGGCAAGCATGTAGAAGGTGTCGCCGTCATGCGAGCGCATGATGAATGGATCGCGCAATCCCTGTTCGCCTTCGGTGGAGGTGAACAGCGGAGTGCCTTCATTGAGCGTATTCCAGTCGAGCGCGTTGTTGCCCTTGGAAGCGGCGAGGCTTATCTTCTCGCCTCCCACGCCTTCGCCGGTGAAGAACGCCCAAATGTATGCCTCATCTTTGCTTTGGTCGGAAGGCATCGGCGAAACGGTGATCGGGAATTCCCGGTTTGCGGTGGCACCGTTGTTCGTCGCCGTCGCTTCCAATGTCACGTTGACGGAATCTTTGCCGGCAGCCGGCCGATTCACCGATACTTTGGCATTGTTCTCGTTATATCCTTCGGCGATAGAAGCGTTCGCACCGCCATCGTTCTTGACGGACCATGTAATGGCGGAGCCATTGTCACCGACCGTCGGCACCACGAAATTGCTACGAATATCGTCGGCGTCCAAGATATTCACGGCATCAAGATCGCTTTGGATCTTCTCATCGTCCGATATGATGTGCGGAACCGTAACCTTAAACGTCCGCAACTGATCGTCCGAGCCGTTGAGCTTGGCAGTCAAAGTTGCCACAGCATCGGCTTCACCGACTGCGGGGCGAGTAACTTGCGCGGTTCCATCTTCCGTGAACCGGATCGCGTTGTTATCGCTCGACCAAACGATCGGCACACCGTTGCTTTCCGTAATGACGGAGAAGTTTTCGGTTGCCTCTTGCGCAACGCTGATGGCGTTGAACGCATCGGTCGCCGCAGCTAGGGAACTGTCGTAAATCTTGAAATTGTCGATCAGACCGGTAAAGTATTCCGCGCCCCAATTCGCTTTGCCGAGTTGCAGAATACCACCGTCTTTGCCGAGGATTTCTGTCAGATCATGGCTTTCTTTGGCCTCCACGCTGTTCACAAGTGTGCCGTTGACGTACATTGTGGTGGATTCGTCGGATACGACTACATCCACGTGCTTCCAGCCGACACTGGAAGCACCGCTGACATTGGCTCCCGTGCGACCGCCCGTGGTGTTGTTGTAGCGTTCGAATGTGATCTTGTCGGTTTTGTCAAGAAAGCCGATGTAATGCTCATAACCATAGGTTGGTTTCGCCGCATCGCGGGCCGCGTACAGCGTCCAGCCGCTGTTGCCGCTTGATGCGGGCTTCGAATCGTAGCTGATGGTAATGGCATGCTTGCCTTGAAGCACCGCACTACCATCCGCGGATGTCAGGCTCATCCAGAATCCGCTGGACAGGTTGGCTGCAGTGGTGCCGTCTTCGCCGGTTCCCGTGGCCGTCTGGCCATTAATCGAAGCGACGATATTTCCCGATTGGTAGGTTCCGGTTTGTCCTGCCGTAAGATCGTTGAAATTCAGATCTACAAGCAGGCTGCTTTCGTTCTTGTATTTGTCAAGCGCCGATGGCTCCGATGCCATCGTACTTGGCGCAACGAACAGAACGGCAGTCATGGTTGCGGCGGCGACGATAGCGCCGGTCAACCGTTTGACGGTGAGATGTTTTCTCGTATTCATAAATATTCCTTGAAGAATTCAGCATTAGTGCATGCGATTCATGCATAACAAGGAGGATGAGAAACCGTCCGGAAAGGAGGTAAATAGAACCGGACGGTTTCTCTTACGGGGCTTCGTCTTGTTTTCACGCGGGATGGATGGAATACGTGGAAACGGAATAGGCGAAGCGTTCATGTGAAGTCAGCGAGCTGCCTTCCAGCGACGCAGAACAGCCAACGCACCACCGATGGCCAGGATTGCGGCGACCAGCGCTATGCCCTTGACATTGGCACCGGTATTCACCACAACCGCAGCCTTCTTCGCAGTCTTCTTGGTGGTGGTAGTACCGGGCTTAGTGGTCGGAGCCGGAGTCGGATCAGGATCAGGAGTCGGGTCCGGAGTCGGATCAGGATCAGGAGTCGGGTCCGGAGTCGGATCAGGATCCGGAGTCTGCTCGATTGCATCGTCAGACACGTTGACCAAGTTATCGGTGTACCCACCGTAGGCCGCCGTGATCTTGGAAACTTTGCCCAGCGCGCCTTCTGGAGCGGTGACTGTGGCGACGCCATCAGCATTGAGCTTGACGGTTTCGGTCCAGTCGCCAGCGGTGAAGACAACCGATCCGGCCACATTGCCGCCGTCCTTGGCGGTGACAGTGGCAGTCAGCGTGTCTCTACCGCGCTCCAGCTTGGTCGTGGAGTCAGTCGCATCCGGAGTGGTGGGGTTGGCGGTCGTCCAACGATGCATGTTCTCGGCGATGGCAGCAGGCACATTGACGAACGCACCGTGGCGGGTCGGGGTCGGCATGCCATTGGCATACACGTAGCCGCTCACACCCGCGTTCTGATCCTTCTGAGTATGCCATCCATCGGTCTGCGACAGTCGGTTGTTCCAATCGCAGCTCAGCAGAGCGGATTCGCTGGTCATGTACGGCTGGTATCCACCGGAATCAGCCATGATGACCATGGCATCCCCTGCTTCATTCTGATACTTGTCTCCGGCGTTGAGCTTGATAGCCTCCGGACCTTCGAACGGCAAGATGCGCTGGTCAAGCAGCTGCCAGCCGGTTTCCGGATCGGTATCGGGAGATGCCTCCTCGGTGGTGGCCGTCAGCACCTTCGAACGCTCAAGGAACGTGGACTTGCCGTTGGTGATGTAGCTTCCGGCAGCGCCGCTTTCCTCGTTCTTGGTGAAGCGGTAGTAGTAGTCGCCAACCTTGATGACCGTGGAGTCGATACGGGAATAGTTGGTATCCTGCCACATCACCGGTTCGGTGAAGGTCTTGAAGTCGCGGGTGATGCAGTACAGCAGCACGTTGTACGCGTAGCCGGTATTGGTGCTGGTCACCGCGGTGGAACGGGTGTCGTCGGTGTACATACGTGACGAGAAGAACACCACGTAAGCGCCGAGCGAATCATCCCAGTAGGCTTCCGGAGCCCACGTCATGCCCGCATTGTCGACATTGATTTTAATGCCGGTATCGCCGTCGGCCGCGTTGGTGCGAGTCCAGTTGACCATGTCCTTGGACTCCCACACTTCAACCTTGAGCGAACCATACTGCTGGTTCTGGCCCCATCCTTGTGCGGAAACCTTCAGATCGGTGGCGATCATGTAGTACTTGTCCCCGTCATGCGACTTGAGCACGTAAGGATCGCGCAGGCCCTTGGTATCGGCGTAAGATTCGATGACCGGATTGGAATTGTTGATTTCCTTGAAGGAGAAGAAGTTGTTGCCTTCCGTGGCAGACATGTACAGCGCTTCGCCCGTCTTACCATTCGTCTTGTCGGAATCCGACAGGAAGGTGACTGCGGCATAAGCTTCGTCAGGCACTTCGCGAGTCTTTTCCTTGACTATCACCGACACTTTGGCGGTTTTGGTGACACTGCCGTCAGCGTTGGCCGCGGTGGCGGTCAGCTCTACCGGCGCGGCATCGCCGTCACCGTATGCAGGGCGGGTCACAACGCCTGCACCCTTATACGGGTCAGCGGATCCGACCGACGGCGCCTGGTAATTTGTATCGGTTCCGGTGATCACATTTTCATTGGAAGACGTCCAAGTGATGGTGGATCCGTACTTCGAGCCGGTGGAAATCAGCGGCAGATTCTCGGTGGTTGCCTCGTTGACGGCAGAAATCGCGGAATCCAGATCGAATTGGACCACGGTCGCCGGATCCAACGGCTTGACGGTGACGTCAACGCTTGCGGAAACGCCGCCGGCCTTCGTAGTCGCCGTGATTGTGGTGGTTCCTTCTCCGACAGCCGTGACGGTGCCGTCGCTGCCGACGGTGGCGACGGAAGTCTTCGACGACTCCCATATCACATCGGTGCTGATGGCGTTTTCAGGAGAAACCGTGGCCGTTAGCTTCGTAGCGCTGTTTTCAACCATGGTCAGTGCACCGTCAAGCACGCCATCGCCAACGATCGTCACGCTGCTTGGCAACGTGACGTCCGCACCTTGATAGATCTTGATGTCATCGATCGCGCCACTCCAATAAGCGTCGCCGCTATACAGGGATTTGCCGATGGTTGCGGCGGTGCTGCCCAGATCGGCCATGGTGATGCCGGTGTTTGCCTTGTATCCGACAAGTTCGCCGTCACGAAGCATGGTGAGGGTTTCGCCGTCGACGATCAGCTTGTAGTTGTGCCAGATATTGTCATTGTTAGACAGCGAAGTCTTAAATCCTTGCTCATTGTTCCACTTGTTATCGGAAATGACGAACTTCGTGGACTTGGTGCTCAGGTACCAGAACAGGTATTTCTGCTGGCTTCCACCCACAGAGAAGCTGAAATAGTTGCCGTCATCAGCATGACGTGATTTGGCAGCGAATTCCATGGTGAACGAGTTGCCCGCCTTGGCGAACAGCTCATCCGGGAACGAAGCATACTGGCCATTGCCTCGCAGAGACAACGCCTGGTTATTGTTCCTGTCGCCGAACGCTTCGACCTTCGCACCGCCGTTCATGGTCAGGTTGTACCCGTTGCCGGATGTGTCAGTCGCAGTTCCGTCGGAAAAATCATAGCTGGCAAGCAGGTTCAGACCGCTTGAAGCAGAGGGGGTTGCCGAACCGTTACCGGTTCCGGCGCCGTCTTCAGCGAATGCGACCGGCGCGAACGAAACCATCATCGGTACCGTGACCGCGATGGCAAGCCCACGTCTGAGAATATCGCGTAATCGTTGGCTATGTCGTTTCATGCACTCTCCTTGATTTACCACCGCCGCACACGGTTACGACATAGAGTGATAGCTAGCGCTCTGCTTATGCTTCATTACTGCATCACCGTTGTTCGTTCTGAGTCGGCGGCGCTGGTCCGTATTTATTGTTTTTCTTTTGCTTGTGGCCGCATGGCCGGACCGTCCATGTCCAACCACGAACCGCGACGCGCCCTACAACACTGTGAACGTTAACGGTCTATGTTCTATTCAAAGCTATGGTGACTTTCACCACAATCCCAGCCAGTAACAATTCAATAACAATTCCAGCCAGCAGCCCCTTTGCAACAAAGACGGCGGAAGCCGGACAATCCCCTTAAAAGAGCCTCATCAAGGATTTATAGACCCCCATACAAAGCCAAATAGCATTACAACACCCGCTGCAGCACTTGCTCCAAAGCACCCATAATACACCCTTTTCACAGCACCTACTGCTCGTTGGTTTCAGGGGCGGTGAGTTCGCGGATGTCGGCCTTTTCTGGCGCGATCATGTTTACGGGTTCGATGATTCTGCTCTGGTCGACGCGCTGCAGCTTGCGTGCGGTGACCAGCACGCGCGATTCCAGTGACGAGGCGAACGCATTGTAGGCACCGACCGTTTTGGTGATGGCGGACCCCAGCTTGGTGGCGCGATCGCCCAACACCGCGAACCGCTCATACAATTCGCGGGACAGGTCGAACAGCATTTTCGCGTCATCGGTCAGGCTTTGCTGCTGCCACGCGTACGCCACGGATTTCAGCACCGCCCATAGGGTGATCGGCGAGGTCAAAGCCACCTTGCGCGCAAACGCGTCGTCCATCAGCGTCGGGTCAGTTTCCAAAGCCGCCTGCAGCAGGGATTCGTTGGGAATGAAGGCGATCACAAAATCCGGAGCATCGTCGAACGCGTTCCAATAGGCCTTGTCGCCCAAAGTCTTCACATGTTCACGCACCGCCTTGGCATGCGCATGCAGCAGCTCCGACTTTCGCGTCAGCTCCTCGGGCGTGGCGGTATCGGGAATCTCGCACGCCTTCTGATAATCGGCGTACGGCGCTTTCGCATCGATCGGAATGGTTTTGCCGCCCGGCATGTGGATGACCATATCCGGACGCTGCGTATGCCCATCCACGTCGGTGACGACCACCTGCGTGTCAAAATCCACATGCTCCAGAAGCCCCGCGGATTCCACAATGTTCCTCAGCTGCGCCTCGCCCCACGCGCCACGCACCTTGTTGTTGCGCAACGCCGACGACAAAGCGTTGGTTTCGCGGTCAAGACGGGCCTGCTGCTCGCCAAGCCCCTTGAGCTGCTCGCCAAGCGCACCCATTTCCCGCTTGCGACCCTCTTCGATCTGCGAAACCTTCTGCTGCAGGGCGTCAAGATTCTTTTGCACGGGCGCGAGCGCGGACAATACCTTGCTCTGCTCCTGCAGTTTTCGCTCGTTTTCGGCCTGCTTGCGTTCCGCTTCGGCCGCGGCACGCTCACGCTCCCGCTCCACACGTTCCTGTTCGGCCCGCTGGGCCTGCGCGAGCTGCGATTTGAGATAGGTCAACTGTTGGGCCAGCCCTTCCGCCTGCGTGCGGTATTGGGTCACCGCCGTGGACAATTCACTGATTTCCTGCCGATCAGCTTCGATCTGCGCTTTCGCCTCGTTAAGATCAGCGGTTTTCGCATCACGGGCCATTTCCTGCCCTTTGGAACGGCCCGCAAAAAAGCCGGCCGCGGCTCCAAGCACGGCCACAACCACCAGAAGAATCACCACAAACACAGGATTGTCGAACATATGTTCTATATAACAGCATGACCAAGACATCTTGGAAGATCAAAGTTCGCAAGACATCCATGCCCAGCTGCATTATGCTTGGAGCCGAAAGCATGCTCACGAACATGCGGCAACGCGAGCACGCTGAATATTCGAGAGGCATTCAAGAGGCAATCCGGGGGTTCGGAAACACATGGGATTCGATTTGTTTATGACGGTGGCGGCGATTGTTGCGGCGGCCGTGGCCACTTGGGCCATCCTCAGGCTATTCCTAAGCGAAAACGATGACATAGCCCCTCCCACCAACGCATCACCGATGACAAGCCCGCCAAGAATCACACCGAAAATCACACCGAAAATCCAGACGAGGCAGCCGGCGCAACACACCGAAGCGACATCGCCAAGAGTCTCGCCATCGCAACCATACTGACCGCTCCCACATTCACCGTAACCATGCTGACATTCGGCGGCATCACACTTCCCCACTGGCTGACCAATCCATGGCTGCACGCCATCATCGCCACGCCGGTCATGTTCTACTGCGCCGCGCCGATGCACAATCGCGGTATCGCCGCCCTGAAAAGCCACACGCCCAACGCGGATTCGCTGCTGTCGCTCGCCATGACCATTGTGTACGTCTACAGTCTGCTAGCGTGCGTGGTGTCGTGGATTTTCCCCGCGGGGTCACGCAATCAGTATTTCGCTTTCGCAAGCATGGTCGCCGTGCTATCGCTTGCAATTTCGCTGATCGCGCAACGCCCCATGGCAAAGAAAGCATCGGAAGGCGATATTCCGACCGCACAATCGCAAGAAAAGCAAGAAATACAATCGCAAGAAACGCAAGAAACACAGCAAAGCATGGATACGCTTATCCAGGCCAGCATCACATGTGAGATTCGCACGCGGGTAACGCAGATTACCGCGACCGTGACGATGGTCATCGCGGTGTGGACGTTCGCTTTGTGGCTGATTTTCGGGCTTCAGCCGAAGCTTGCGATTGCCGTGTTGATCGGTGCGACGGTTTTGACGGTCGCAGGCTTGGTTTTGCAGGCATACGACCGCCAACCGTCACGGTAAAACGGTTTTCGCAAAAGAAAATCGCGCAATCGCACGAAAAATGGGCGGACCCGCATGTGCGCAGTCCGCCCACCGTCAACGGTTAGACCGTTTTCGTGACTCGGCCAATCAACAGTCAGTCAGGCCAAACCGATCAGCCGAATGACTCCGACCGTCACTTAACCTCTGCCGAAAAATCGTCGTCAATCTGCCCCGGCGCCCACGAGGAGAGCTCCAAATGGTCGCCGCCGGTCTGATCCACAAGCACGGTGTCGCCGTCGTGCACTTCGCCGGCCAGCAGCATGCGCGCCAACTGGTCGCCGACTTCGGTTTGTACCAAACGACGCAGCGGGCGAGCGCCATACGCCGGGTCGTAACCGGTGTTAGCGAGCCAATCGCGCGCCGAATCGGTAACATCCAGCTTGATGCGGCGATCCGCCAAGCGGGCCGAAACCTGCGCCACCTGAATGTCCACGATGCCGCCGAGCTCTTCGCGCGTAAGCGGGTGGAACATAACCAGTTCATCCAAGCGGTTGATGAATTCCGGCTTGAACTGCATATGCACGGCGTCCATCACGGCCTTCTTCTTGGCTTCGTCATCCAGTTCGGTGTTCACCAGGAACTGCGAGCCAAGGTTGGAGGTCATGATCAGAATCGTGTTCTTGAAGTCCACGGTCCTGCCCTGCCCGTCGGTCAAACGGCCGTCGTCGAGCACCTGCAACAGCACGTCGAATACTTCAGGATTGGCCTTTTCAACCTCATCGAACAGCACCACCGAATATGGGCGGCGACGCACGGCCTCAGTCAGCTGACCACCCTCCTCATAGCCGATGTAGCCTGGCGCAGCACCGATCAGACGAGACACAGAGGCCTTCTCCATGTACTCGCTCATGTCAATGCGCACCATGGCCTTTTCATCGTCGAACAGGAAGTCGGCGAGCGCCTTGGCGAGCTCGGTCTTGCCCACGCCGGTCGGGCCGAGGAACAGGAACGAGCCGGTTGGGCGGTTCGGGTCGGAAATGCCCGCACGCGAACGACGTACCGCATCGGAAACCGCTTGAATGGCTTCCTTCTGGCCGATCACACGTTTGCCGAGATAGTCTTCCATGGTCAGCAGCTTCTCGTTTTCGCCTTGCATGAGGCGTCCGACGGGAATGCCCGTCCAGTCGGACACGATTTCGGCCACGGAGTCGGCGTCAACGCGGTCCGGCACCATCGGAATATCGCCACCCAAGCCACCGTCAGCACCGCCTGCCGCACTGTTCTTGGCCGCCGCCTCGTTTTGTTCGGCTTGCGCGATCTCCTTCTGGATGGCCGGAATTTCGCCATAGTTGATGGCGGAGGATTTCGCCAGATCGCCTTCGCGTTCATACCGTTCGGCTTGGGTGCGTAGTTCGTCGAGCTTCTTGCGCAGGTCGCCGATGCGGTTGTGCCCGTTCTTTTCGGCGTCCCAGCGTGCTTTCAGACCGTTGAGTTTCTCGCTTTTGTCGGCGATTTCCTTGTTGAGGTCGTCGAGACGTTCCTTGGCGCTTTCATCAAGCTCGTTTTCCGCTTTCTGCGCGGCGGCATCGTCTTTCGGATTGCCAAGCAGGTACGATTTTTCCATCTTGAGACGGTCGACCTGACGCTGCAGTTCATCGATTTCCTCAGGCGAGGAGTCGAGTTCCATGCGCAGGTGCGATGCGGCCTCGTCAACCAGATCGATGGCTTTGTCCGGCAGCTGACGGCCGGAAATATACCGGTTCGACAGCGTCGCCGCGGCCACGAGCGCATCGTCTCCGATGGTCACCTTGTGGTGGGCTTCGTATTTCGGTGCGATGCCACGCAGGATGGCGATGGTGTCTTCCACGCTCGGCTCTCCTACGAACACCTGCTGGAAACGGCGTTCCAATGCCGGATCCTTTTCGATGTTCTCACGGTATTCGTCGAGTGTGGTGGCGCCGATCAGGCGCAGTTCGCCTCGCGCGAGCATGGGTTTGAGCATGTTGCCCGCGTCCATGGATCCTTCGGCCGCGCCCGCGCCGACGATGGTATGGATCTCATCGATGAACGTGATGATCTGCCCGTCTGCGTTCTTGATTTCCTGCAGCACGCTCTTCAGGCGTTCCTCGAACTCGCCACGGTATTTCGAACCTGCCACCATGGAGCCCAGATCAAGCGAGATGAGCTTCTTGTTTTGCAGGGTGGTCGGCACATCGCCGGCGACGATACGCTGCGCAAGGCCTTCCACCACGGCGGTTTTGCCCACACCAGGCTCGCCGATCAGCACCGGATTGTTCTTGGTGCGGCGGCTCAGGATCTGGATGACTCGGCGGATTTCCTGATCGCGGCCGATCACGGGGTCGAGCTTGCCTTCTTTCGCGGCTGCCGTCAGGTCGGTCGAATACTTTTCGAGGGCTTTGTAGGAGCCTTCGGCGTCGGGACTGGTCACTTTCGCGCCTCCTCGGATCGTTGGCACGGCTTTGCGTAGCGCGTCGGCGGTCACGCCGTATTGTTCCATGATTTGCGCGCTCTGATTCGGCTTTGCCGCCGCGATGGCGATGAGCAGATGTTCGGTGGATACGTATTCGTCGCCCATCTGCTGCATTTCCTTGCCGGCTTGCGCAAGTACTGCGGATAGTTGCCTGCTGACTTGCGGTTGCGCGGTGGTCGATCCACTGGCGCTTGGCAGCGCGTCCTGCGCTTGGTGCACGGCGGCGCTGATGTTCTGCGCGTTGCCGCCCGCGGCTTCGATCAGACCGCGGATCACGCCGTTTTCCTGGCGCAGCAGCGCATCAAGCAGGTGCAGGGTTTCGACTTGCGCATTGCCTGCTGCCGACGCGTTCTGTACGGCGTCGGAAATGGCTTCCTGCGCCATTGTGGTGAACTTCTGTTCCATATCATCCTCCATGGTTCGCGCCGATCGTCCGTTTTTCGCACGGTCGCGTCGACGCATATGTCGTTGTCTGATATGCTCAACCGACTTCACCACCATTCTATTCCCAAAAGTTGAGCCTGCAACACTCAACTTTTGTTCACTAAACGGGAAATCGCGAACAACGCAGCACAAAGGCCGTCACCCACGAAAGGTGACGGCCTTCATATCTTCAATATGTCAATCAGCAATCGGCAATCAGCCGCGCACCACCACGTTGCGCAGGCTGCCGATGCCTTCGACGTGCACGATCGCCTCGTCGCCCGGATCAAGATGGCCGGAAGCGTTCGGCGTGCCCGTCAGAATCACGTCGCCCGGCAGCAGCGTCGTGAAGCTGGAAATCGCCGCGATCTGCTCCGGAATGCCGTGAATCAGATTCGCCGTGGTGCCGGAAGCCAGCTCGACATCCTCACCGTTCAGCGTGAAGGAGATCTTCGCGTCCTTCCAATCCAAATCGTCGCGGGTCACGATCCACGGGCCGAGCGGGCAGGAGGTGTCGAAGCCTTTCGCACGCGTCCACATCGGGTCAAGTCCCTGCAGGTCACGCAATGTCACATCGTTCACGCAAGTGAAGCCGAGCACGTAATCCATGGCCTGTTCGACCGTCACGTTCTTGGCGATGCGCCCCATCACCACGGCCACTTCCGGCTCGAAATTCATATCGTTCGAGTACGACGGGATCACGATCGGATCGTCCGGGCCGATCACCGACGTGCTCGGCTTGGAGAAGATCACCATGTCTTCCGGAGCGTGCTTGATGTCGGAATGGCCTGCTTCATGCATGAACTGCGCGTGCGCCTCGTAATTCTTGGCCAGCCCGTATACCTTCGACGGGATCACCGGAGAGAGCAGACGAACGCCATCGCCATCCACCGGAAAACGCTCGCCGGTCGGCTTCACACCGGCACCGGCCAGAGGATGCCCCTCAAGCGCCACGAGATAGTCCTTGCCGTCGCTTTCGTCGGTCTGCACGAAAGCGTATTGCGGTACATCATTATGCGAAAAACGTGCGATTCTCATGTCTGCCAGTCTACCCGCAACAATCGTCGAATCGTCCATATCATCGACATGCAACGCCCGACAATCAAAAACATCGAAAAAAAAAACGGGCCATCACATCATGCGAAGGCCCGTCACAGGAAGAAAACGTCAGATAAAAGCGCGCTCGCCGAAAATCGCGGTGCCGACGCGCACGATGGTGGATCCTTCCGCAACCGCAAGTTCCATGTCGCCGGTCATGCCCATCGACAGTTCACGGCAGGATTGCGTGCCCGGCTCGCCGGATTCGAGAATATGGTCGCGGGTTTTGCGCAGGTGCTCGAATCCCTTGCGGATGGCGGTTTCGTCGTCGACATGCGCGCCGATGGTCATCAGCCCCTGCAATTCAAGTCCGTCCAATGTACCGATTTTTTGCGCGATGCGGATGGCATGCGAGGGATCGCAGCCGGATTTCGACGCCTCACCCGATTCGTTGACTTCCAGCAGCACGCCCACGGTGATGCCGCGCGCCACGGCCCTGCGCGAGATTTTCTCCGCCAAGTCAAGGGAATCAACCGATTCGATGGTGTTGACGACCGGCAGCACTTTGCCGATCTTATTGCTTTGCAGCTGGCCGATCAGATGGAACGGAATATGCTCACCCGCAATAGTGGAAGCGCCGGCATCGTCGGCAACGCCCAACGCGAATCCGCGCTCCCCGCAACGTGCCATCAACCCTTCGGCCTTCGCCATCACTTCCTGCGGACGATTCTCGCCGATCATACGCACGCCAGCGTCGATCGCAGCCATGATCTCACCCACGTCGCGCGTTTTCGTGGCGGCAAGCAGGCGTACGGAACCTGCGTCACGCCCGGCATGCTGCTCCGCCGATGCGATGCGGTCCAGCACACGGTGCACGCCATCGGCGATCTGCACGGCACGCACACCGTCGATCACCTCATTGGCAAGATTCTTATGGTCCATATATGCAGTCATGTTCAGCCTCTTGCGTTCAATCCCAACTACCTCTACCAGAGTAAGAAGAAGCCCGTACGACGGTCTGAAGTGAAGCGATAAAGCGACCGATATCCGCACGGGCTAATAAAACAGACGACAGTAGAAGGGGGAACTTCAAAGACTCCGTCCGACAGCAACTATATGCAAGATTTACTAAACACGCGCCGAAAAAACTTTTTTCTTCAAAAAAAATTTTCTCAGCGAACTCAAATTCAGCCTTGCGATTCGTCTAATTTGCGTTCCAAAGCATCAACGCGTTCCTTCAACGCAAGCACCTGACACGTCAGCGATCGAATCTGCCCCAACTGCACAGTCACCAATCGTTCCCTGGTGTCGGAAGACAAGGCGCCCGTCGTGGAATTGCTTCTTGCGGCCGCCATAATATCCAGATCCACTTTCCAACGTGCGATATTACGTTCCACACGCTTGCGCCCGATGATCGCAGGGCTCAACCCAGCCGACGTGAAAATCGTGCTCGGCCGCTCGCCATCCAAATATCGGCGCATGCAACTGATCTGAAAATCACGCGAATACGTGATCCGATTTTCCGTAACCGACTCAACCGCCGGCAACGCACGAAGATACTCGACCTCCGTGTTACTAAACTGCCTTTTCGTCATATCGACCCCATTCATCCGACAAAACGGAATACCATTCTCGTGCTCGTAGATTACCATCACAAACGAACGCGCCCGAACGGCATATACTACCACTTTAACGTAAGGCTATGGGGGCTCACGCCACCTGAATCGCCCTACGCTAAACCTAGCTAAACCCCAACGGGTACAGTTGCGTACTGCCACAGTCAACCCACCAAAGGAGCAGCCATGACCGGCCGATTCGCACCAACCCCATCAGGACGCATGCACATCGGCAACGTTTACGCCATGCTCGGAGCATGGCTTTCCGCCCGCAAATCGGGTGATTCCATACGGCTGCGCATCGAAGACATCGACGAGCCACGAGTGGTTCCCGGCGCCGCCGAAACCATGATGCGCGATCTCGAATGGCTTGGTCTCGGTTGGGATGGCGAACCGGTATTCCAGTCGTCGCGACACGCCCTATATCAGGAAGCGCTTGAGCTTCTCAGCAAGCTGAGCTTTGACGAAATCAGCGATATTATCAGTACTGGTTTCAACGATTCCAAGCCCTGCAGCACTACAGCAGGCAACGAAGCAGCCACCTCTGAGGCAACACCGCTCATCTACCCCTGCTTCTGCTCGCGCGCCGACATCCGCGCCGCCTCTGCACCACAGGAAGGCGATCGTTTCACCGTGTACCCAGGAACATGCCGACGCCTCATCGCCAGCGAACCGCAGCGTGCGAAACAACGCCTCGCCAACAACGACCGCCACTCGATGCGCATCGCCACCGCCGACACCACCATCACCTTCCACGACGAAGTATTCGGCACCCAGCAATACAACCTCGCCCACGACATCGGCGACATCATCGTGCGCCGCTCGGACGGCATCTACTCCTACCAGCTGGCCGTCACCGTGGACGACCTCGACATGGGCATCACCGACATTGTGCGCGGCCGTGATCTGCTTCGCTCCAACGCTTTGCAAATCTACATTCGCAAAGCCCTTATCAAGGCGGGATTCAAGCCTTCCGAACCGACACAGCCTTTCCATCCTGCCGACGGTTCCAATAAACCTGACGATGTGACCATCTCATACGCGCATCTGCCCCTCATCGACAACGCAGCCGGCCAACGCCTTGCCAAACGCGAGCGCTCGCTCGATCTCGGCATACTCACGGCACACGGCGCCACCGCGCAACAGATCATCGGCTATTGCGCATGGCTGCTCGGATTGCAGGGAGACCTGAAACACACCAAACCGCAGCCTATGAGCGCCGACGAAGCGCTTGGCGTATTCAGTTGGGATGCCGTTCGCACCAACACGTCAGACCGCACGCTCGATCAAGGCGAGTTCAACGCATATTTCGGACTGTAGGCCCTATTCTGCAGTTTTATTCTGCAGCTCTATTCCGCAATCGCGTTCAGCCAATCCATAATTCCGAATCAAGCGGATATTCGTTGATCGCACAGCCATCCAAAAATATGGACTGCTCCTGCATAAGCGGTGCCGCTTGGCCAGCCCCCGCACACGTCATCTCATTGTCGATATGCCCCAACCGGTGCCCGACCTCATGATTGATCACCATCGTGCGATATCGCGCCAAGTCGCCGCCCCCCGACATCCACACGTCCGTGCCGGAATTCCAACGATCATCGTTGATAATCACATTGTTGCCCGCACGGCAGCTGTATTGCTCCGAACATACCGACGAGAACGTCGGCAAGGTCGACGCTTGAGCGAGCACGATATTGAAATCGCAATTGCCGTCCGTAGAAGGTTCGAAAATCGCGCCTGCGCGCCCATCCATGTTCGCTGTTCAGAATACGAAACACGGCATTCGAAAAATCTTCGACTGATCCGACTTCACCATTGGTGACCACACAGTAATGATATTGCACCATGCCATATCCGCTGTTTTGCGCCGTTTGCTGCGCTTTCGCAAGTATTTCGCTTTTCTGATCGTCCATCAGCGCGGCCGACTGCTCGCGAAGCGCTTTGGTGACGGCGTCTTCCTGCGGTTCCGCCGTTTCCTCCGCTGAGGCCTTTGCGTCTTTCGTTTCCGACGATTCCTAGGTTTTCTTCTCTGATTGTTGCGATTTCTTTTCGGATTTCGCGGATTGATCCGTTTTTTCTGAATGTGTTCCGGAATTGCCGATCTGCGCCGTTTTCGCATGTCCGTTCAGTACCGCGTTGACCAGCACGGCATGCACGCTGCACGACGTACATGACACGATGACGCATAATGCAAGAATCCAAGCCACGACGCTTCTGCGGATGCGGAACGCTTCCGTCCGTTCCCGGCGGCTCATGGTGGCGGCCGCTTTCGGATCGAGCGCACGCAGAATGGTACGAATTCGCTTCAATCCGGCCTCCTTATAACCCTGCCGTCACGCAGGTGGCAGCATATCTCCTCCGCGGCAACACTACCAGCCAACAGTAGGCATGCAAAAAGCCCGCTTCCCCCGTACCGGAAATTTTCCGAGGAAAACAGGCTTTATGCAACAGTTCTCATATATCAAACGCAACTTATGCGACGGTCAGGCAAACAAGTCACGAATGATTGAATGCGATCAGGCGAACAACTTGAACACGAACGCACCCACGATAGCGCCCAGAATCGGGGCGACAACCGGAATCCAAGCCTCGCCCCAGCGGGAGGAGCCCTTGGACGGGATCGGCAGGATGGCGTGCAGCAGTCGCGGCATGAGATCACGGGCCGGGTTCAGGCCAGGACCGGTCGGGCCGCCCATGGAAGTCACGAGACCCCACACAATGAAGCCGACCACGATGGAAGCGGCAGCGTGGTCCGCTTCGCCCCACGGCATGGACAGGCAGCACAGGGCGCCGAACACGAGCACGAGGGTGCCGAAGAACTCGTTGACGAAGTAGTTGATGCGGTCGTTGTGGGCGTCGGTGGTGCAGAAGGTGCCGAGGATGGCGTTGGCGTTTTCGGTGTCCTTATAGTGCGGGTAGTAGGTGATGTACACCACGAGCTGACCTGCGGCGGCACCAAGCAGCTGGGCGATGATGTACGGCAGCACGAGGCTCCAGTCGAACAGGCCGTTCACAGCCTGGGCGATGGTCATGGCCGGGTTGATGTGCGCGCCGGAGACGGCACCGAACATGAGCACCGGGATCATCACGCCGAAGCCGTAGCCCATGGCGATGTTCAGCCAGCCCGCATGGTGGCCCTTGGTGTTCTTCAGTTCAACGTTCGCGACAGCGCCGTTGCCGAAGATCATCAGAATGGCGGTACCGAAGAATTCGGCCGCAAGTTTGACAAAAGTCGAGTATTCCACTGCTGTTTCCTCTATTGCTTCTTCTCAATAAGAATCAGATTGATGTCAATTCCGCTCTCGGCGGACAACAGCGTCCAACACTACTCCCCGCACTGGAAGTCAGTATGCCACTAGGTATGACGTCATAGCGCTGGTTTCATATGTTGGATATTGCACTCGTAGTTTGATTCGGCAAACCGCGGTTTCGCCAGTTCCACCATTATCGTCAGACCTGCCGCCTTGGCAGAGAATCCCCATGTGCCAATGAGATTGCCTTTCGCAGCCTTCTTCGGTGTGGTCAGCGTGGCCACAACCATGGTGCTGGCTTTATCTATAGATGATGAATCCACTCCGAAGAACTCTGCAATACCGATGTCTTCGCCATCCCTGTAGAAATGAAGATTAGAGATGTCGTACTGCGCGTTGGAGCCTGTCGACCTGCCCTTGCCAAGAGTGCCCACGATCTTGTCTTCTGCAATCAGAGTAACACGTCATTATTCTCAGACAAAGAAGCAAATCGATGATCGGACCGCACGTGGGCCTTTGAGCATGTAGGAACCAAAGTTATTGCCTATACCCTCGGAAGTTATTACCAGGGTGGACGCGCCGGGGGGGGGTGAACCTGGAACGCGTGTCTTCATGGAGTGATGAGGCGTCGGCCGACGTGCGGGAGCCATAGTGAGTCCGTCGCGGGAAGCCAGTAGGGCCGGTACGTAAGTCCATCCACGGGAATTCATCGCAAAGCCTTTTCCTTAGCATCCCATTTCCTCCACCCGCTGGACGTTTTGCCCGCTGGAAGGCTTGCTTCCGGGTAGATTCCCCCCAGTCACTGGAGGAATCAGGACTCCGAAGCGTGCGCCAGCGGGTAGATTTCCCCACCGGCTGGAAGAATCAGGACGCTGAGACGCCAGTCGATGGGTGGATTCCTCCACCGACTGGATGTTTCGCCCCGCTGAAAGGCTTGCTTTCCGGGTAAATTCCCCCAGTCACTGGAGGAATCAAGATGCTGAAGCGTGCGCCAGCGGGAAGCTTCCTCCACCGACTGGATGTTTCGCCCGCTGAAAGGCCCACTTCCGGGAAGCTTCCTCCACCGATTGGATGTTTTCGGACTCTGGGATGCTTACAAACGGGAAGATTCCTCCACTGACTGGAGGAATCAGGACGCTGGAGAACCTTGCCGATAGTACGGATGCGGAGTACGAGGAGGATAGGCCCGAGAAACAGTTTCTACGCAAACTGCAGTGGATGTGGGAGTAGACATGCGAGCATCAGAAAACAAAAAAACCTTGGA
>OODS01000556.1_pt1 | contig 29147 bp, 25 predicted proteins | sample 1671531 | NCBI WGS metagenome assembly OODS01 (sample SAMN06348166, study PRJEB24527) | human gut metagenome | biome: human gut; feature: ankylosing spondylitis patient; material: feces | host: Homo sapiens | place: China | collected 2015-10 | reverse complement strand
CTCCGCAGATGCGGTAGTTTCCCCCGGTGATGTGCAGCGGTTTCCCGTGGACAAGGCACGCTGCGATCTTGCGCCGTGCGCCTTCGTAAATCTCCTGCACGGTAGAACGTGAAATGTCCATCTGCGCAGCACACTGTTCGTGGGTTTGCTGCTCCAAGTCAACCAGCCGAATGACCTCGTATTCGTCTGGCGTCAGCAGGATCGGCTCGGTATTCTCGCACTCGTTGGGATAGAATGTATCGACCTGTGGTACGCCACAAATTCGACGGCACCGTGGCGGTCTTGGCATGGGAGCTTTCTTCCCTTTGTATTTGGTATATTCCGATTATAGCACTTTGAGCAGAAAAGAGCAATTTTTTCAAAAGCTGCTCTTGCACCATTCCCTTGTCCATCGACCCATTAAGCAGCTTAAAAAAAGGATCGTTCCTTAAATGTCAAATCACCACTATCGAATGCTACTTTCACTATCTGTTGCGGAGACAGTGGTTCATTAACACTCCAAAGATTGTCTTCCTCAATTCATCCTGCCTCCGTCATCTCTGCGTCACTTGCTGGTTAGCAATAACCAAAGCGCAATTCTTTTGGAATGGTGCAAAAAAGCGGTGGAGAACAAGCTCCACCGCCCAAAATGCTTAGACCTTGAATTCTGAAATTGCTCTCCAGAACTCAATCAGCAAGACCTGATAGAGATCTTCATCCACGCGACCGTTCACGCGGCTGCATTTGTTCAGGAGCGATTCATACTGAACAAACAATTTTTCCATAGTATCCTGATTACCGCGCTTTGCGCTCAGAAGCAAATCCTTAAAACGCTCCATAGTATTGTTCCTCCATTGCATTGCGGATCTTGTCGCAAGCATTCTTGCGATGCGTGCTTACGGTACTATCATCTACTTTCAGCTTGGCTGCGGTCTCCCGCACGGAAAGATGCTCTACACATAAAGAGATCATATCCTCCCAAGGGTACACGGCTTCAATATCGCCGCCGACAAGGGTCTGCATAGCCGCGAGGGTATGCTCGATGACCCGTTCCTCCGGATACTTGCCCGGCTGAACATACAGAATTCGGATTTTGTTCTCGTTTGCCATGTAAAAAGCTCCTTTTTGACAATAAAAATACCGCTGTATCGTGTGATACAGCGAGAAAAATAAATATAAAGTGTCCGGCTCCTTATGCGTCAGACGAGGGCGCTTGCTTGTTCGTCACCTTCGCCGCCACAAACCATCGTCCATCCTCAAACCACAACTCGCGCTCTTTACCTTGAATCATACAGGTATACCGGTCCCCCAACGCCGCCCACATCGGCGGCGCGGCGGCAGATGTCCTTGATCTTGTCGATTTTGTAGACCTGCCCTTTATCGAAAATAATCTGCAAGGGTCGCAATCGTCCCTCGGTGCTGAAGCGCACATCGACTTCCACATAGCGCTTTTCTCGTTGAATCATTTACGATGCCTCCTATGCCTATGCCGTATGAAAATACCCGACCGGGTGGATGTTGTGGTCGTCGTAGGCGTTGATGCCGCCCAAAACGGAGTCTGTGTACACTACCGCCCGCTGTACACTGCGGTAACCGTAGCGCTGGCGCAGGGTGTCCACGGCTTTGTCGATATGCTCCAGTTTCTCGCGCTTTTCCTCGTTGGAGAAAAAGCCCAATTGTACTGCACAGTCTGCAGGGCACAGGTCGGCACCGCGCACGCCGATGCCGCGCAGGGGTTTCGGCCACGAATAATTGCGCTTGAATAAATCAAAGGCAATGCGGGCAATTTCGATGCTTACATTGGTGGGGTTATCCAGCTTTCGGCGGCGCGTAAAGCCGGACAGTTCATTGTCCCGCACATAAATCTCCACCACGTTGCACTTACTGCCGAGGTCGCGCATACGCATGGCAACGCTTTCGGAGAGCAGCACCAACATCAGCCACACATCTTCATCTGTGGTCAAATCGCGCGGCGTGGTGGCGCTGTTGCCAACGCTCTTGATGGCGGTATGCGCATTTTGTTTGGCAACAGGGGTCTGATCCAGCCCCCGCGCAAATGCCGAGAGTGTATAGCCCATCACACCAAACCACCCCTTGAGGACTTCAGGGTTTGTTTCCGCAAGCTGACCGATGGTGCGGATGCCGTAACTGCCGAGCTTGCGCTGTGTGGCATTACCCACATACAAAAGGTCACCCACCGGCAGCGGGTAGACAATCTGCTTATAGGTATCAGGCTCGATGACCGTTATGGCATCGGGCTTTTTATAATCGCTGCCGAGTTTCGCGGTGATTTTATTAAAGGAAACCCCAATGGATACTGTAATTCCCAGCTCCCGTTTAATGCGTGCGCTGATTTCCTTGGCAATTTTTACAGGGTCCCCGAACAACCCCAGACTGCCCGTAATGTCCAGCCACGCTTCATCCAACCCGAAGCTCTCCACTTGGTCGGTGTAATCACGGAAAATCTCGCGCACATAGCTGCTGTACTTCTGGTATTTTCCATAGCTGGCGGGAACCACGATCAGGTCGCGGCAATGTTGCTTGGCTTCCCATATTGGCATCCCTGTTTTCACACCCATCCGCTTGGCGGGATAGCTTGCGGTGAGAACGATACCGTGCCGCGCCTCCGGGTCACCGCATACGGCAATGCTTTTCCCGCGCAGTTCCGGGTGTTCCTGCATTTCAACGCTTGCGTTAAAGCAGTTGCAATCGCAATGCAGTATATGCCGCTGTCCCATATCGTTCCCACCTCCTATGCGCCTATTGTGGCACCACAATGTTTCACTTTTAAGTGCTATTTATTAAATAGCAAATGAAAATCCGTGTAATGGCACACTTGACTTTCCATACAAAAAGCGGTACAATACAGTTGAGGTGATATACCGTGAGCAACTGGAATAAGCGAATTCGTGCCGCGCGCGAGGCACAGAAGATGACCCGCGAGATGGTCGTACAGAAAATGCAGCAGTTCCTGCCGGAATCCGAGAAGGCTGTGACCACACGTTCTTTGATTTCGTGGGAGGCCGGTGAGCGCGAACCCCGCGTTACCGTGGGTGTGGCGCTGGCAAAGGCTTTGGGGTTTGAGGATGTGACAGATTTGTATCTGGATTCCGAACCCAAGCTGAATCCGGTGGGGCAGCAGCGTCTGGGGGAATACCGTTCCATGCTGCTGCACACGGCAGAGTTTACCGAGAAGCCGGAACCGGCACTGCGGTTGCTGCCGGTCTATTTACAGCCCGCCTCTGCCGGTACCGGTCAGTGGCTGGATGATGACGCCCAAGAGATGACCGAAGTGGATGAATCCGTACCCACCAAGGCGGAGTTCGGTGTCCGCATCGCTGGTGACAGTATGGAGCCGCGCTTTGTGAACGGTCAGACCGTTTGGGTCAAGGCGGCACAAGATGCCAACAACGGCGATATTGTGCTATGCACCCTGAACGACCAAGGCTATTGCAAAAAGCTGCGCAAGGACGAAAACGGCATTGCGCTGATTTCCCTGAATAAAAAATACGCCCCCATCCCTGTGCAGGAAGAGGACGAATTTAGAATCGCCGGTATTGTAGTGGGCTAAGGAAGGAGCGTCGCGTATGTGTGGACGGTATCAGTTTTCTGCCGATGAATATAAAGAGATTCGCCGCATCGTGCGCGATGCACAGCGCCGCAGCGAGGGAAACGAACTCAATTTCCCAATGGCAGGAGATATCTGCCCTTCGCAGATGGCACCGGTGCTGGTTTCTCGCAGGGAGAAGATCGTGGGCGAATTCCAGCAATGGGGACTGCCCGGTTTTCGCGGTAGGCAGCAAATCATCAATGCCCGCGCCGAAACGGTGACGGAAAAGCCCATGTTTCGCCGCAGTATTGCCTTCCAGCGCTGTGTGATCCCTGCCACCGGCTTTTATGAGTGGGACACTGCCAAGCACAAATATTTTTTCCAAATGCAAGGACAGCCGATTTACTTGGCGGGCATTTATGATAATATAAGTGGTGTGAACTGCTTTATCATTCTGACCACCGCGCCCAATGATTCGGTAGCGCCCATCCACGACCGTATGCCGCTGCTGCTCTCGCACGAGCAGGTGCGCCCGTGGTTGGTGGACGCCGGTGCGGCGCTGGAACTGCTTTGCAGCCGCCCGCCGCTGTTGCAGCGCACAAGCTGTGACGGGCAGTTGGGCTTTGATGATTTGCTTTGAGGAAAACCGGGGTATATAAACTTCACGGAGTAAAAGACATGAATGGTTACGATAAAAACACGAATCCGTCCGAGATGCTGATCTATACGACAGAAGATGGATTGTCAAAGATTGAAACAACCTTTGACGGCGATACGGTTTGGCTGTCCATTGATCAGATGGCAGCGCTGTTTCAGCGCGATAAATCGACAATTTCAAGACATATTAAGAATATCTTCGCGGAAGGTGAGCTGAAACGAGATGCAGTTGTTGCAAAATTTGCAACAACTGCGGCTGACGGGAAAAACTATCAAGTTGAGTATTTTAATCTTGATGTCATTATCTCTGTCGGCTACCGCGTAAAGTCGCAGCGCGGTGTACAGTTCCGCATTTGGGCAACGGGAATTCTGAAAGAGTATATGCGAAAGGGCTTTGTTCTGGATGATGAGCGCCTAAAAAACTTGGGTGGCGGCGGATACTTCAAGGAGCTGTTAGAACGCATCCGTGACATCCGAGCTTCTGAAAAGGTGTTTTACCGTCAGGTGCTTGAAATCTACGCCACCAGCATTGACTATGACCCCAAGGCGGAAATTTCCCTTCAGTTTTTCAAGAGAGTTCAGAACAAAATTCACTACGCGATTCACGGGCAAACAGCCGCGGAAGTAATTTACTCCCGTGCTGATGCGGAAAAAGAATTTATGGGCTTGACCACCTTTGCGGGCAGTCAACCTACGCTAAAAGAGGCCGTAGTTGCCAAAAACTATCTGAACGAAAAAGAGCTTCGTGCTATGGGACAGCTTGTATCCGGCTATCTGGATTTTGCGGAACGGCAGGCGGAGCGCGAACAGCCAATGACTATGCAGGACTGGTCGGAGCATCTTGATAGGATTCTGACTATGAGTGGGGAACAACTGCTGATTGGCAACGGAAATGTCAGCCATAAACAGGCCATTGACAAGGCAACCGGCGAGTACAGGAAATACAAAGCACGCACCCTCAGTGAAGTCGAGCGTGATTATTTGGATTCCATCCAGCTGCTGGAGCAAAAAGCGAAAAAAAACAAGTAGCAGCGCACAAGCTGTGATGGGCAGTTGGGCTTTGATGTTGCTGTTTTTCAAAGCATTAAAACCGATGGTGTTTCCAAAAGTGTGATTGATTTCTTTTCTGGAAAAAGTGAAGAGGAGACCCAAAAGAGTATTCTTCTGTGTCAGCAGGCAGACACATTCAAAAGCGAAAACTAAAGACGACTGCTTAGATCAATTGGTCTAAGTAGTCGTCTTTTTCTAACAATATTCAATAATGTGAAATCAGTCAGAACGGCTTACTTGGGATACTTTTTCTTCTTGGAATATACACTTGTTCCGATCAGTATTCCACCGGCTATGAACAGCACTACAAACCACAGCCACAGATTACTGTTATGGTCTGTCTGGGAACTGTTGGTATTTAAATTCCCATCTCCGTTAGGATTGGTCGGCTTATCGCCATGCGGATTTACAGAATTTGTGGGGTTGCCATCACCCAGATTTGTCGGCTTTGTGGGCTCTGTAGGCGTTGTTGTTCCTGTAGCCGGAATTTTCTCTCCCTTTACCTCATAACCGCAAACCTTGCATGTCTTATCATATATTATCGAAAAACACAAAGAGTTATAAAGCGATAGCTTTGTCTTTTATGCTTTTTGCCGGCTTAACTATGACATGACATAAACAAGAACAAGCTCCAACACTCAATAGCCTTTGCAAAAAATCACAAGCCCGCCCTTTTTGCAGGGGCAGCCAGCCCTTGCATTTATTGTCGATATCTTGACTGTAATGAAAGAATTGTGATACAGTTAGAGAGAAAAGGGAGTGCTTTATGGATGTTTTTCCATGCTGCGAACAACTGCACGCACTCTGCCCGGTGCCGTTGGATTTCTGCAACCGCGTGGTGGATACCAAAAAGGCGGCGCACAGAAAAGGTGGCGCACAGAGAGCCGTCATCAAAAACTGCCTGCAATATATTTCCACCCATCTGCGCGAGGATCTGCGTTTAGAGGGAACTGGCGCACGAATGCGGGCTGTGCAGCCGCAGCCTGTCGCTGAAATTCAAGGCGGAGGTCGGCTGCGGCATACCGGAGTACATCCACCGCGATAACCCACACGGCGTATAATGAACGCAGGAAGGAGGGGAACACCATGGTCTGCGATGGGGATTTTTACCGCCAGTATCTGAACGGCGATGACGCGGGGCTGGAGGCTCTGATGGAAAAATACGGCGATCCCCTGACCCTGTACCTCGACGGCTACCTGCACGATATACACGAGGCAGAGGAGCTGATGCTGGATGTGTTCGCCTATCTGTTCACGAAAAAGCCCCGCATCCGCGATGGCGGTTTCAAGGCGTATCTGTATAAGGCGGCGCGGCACATGGCGCTGCGCCATAAAAGCAAACGAAGGCTGATGTTCAGCCTGGATGCGCTGACCGACGAACCGGACGCTCAGCTGCTGGCGGAGGAGGTCATCGGCACAGCAGAGCGCAACCGCATCCTGCACGGCTGTATGGGCGAAATGAACCCGGACTATCGGGAGGTTTTGTATCTGACCTACTTTGAGGGGATGAGCTACGAGCAGGCGGCAGAGGTTATGGGAAAAACCGTGAAGCAGATCACCAATCTGGTGTATCGCGGAAAAGAGAGCCTGCGTAAATTACTGGAACGGGAGGGAATCACAAATGCGGAGCCATGAAGAACGCTTTGCGGAAACAAAGCGGCGCATCGCCGCAAGACAGCGCAAGGAACAGCGACGACACGGTACGATCACTACGATTTCTGCTGCTGCGGCGTGCCTTGTGCTGATTGTGGGTGTGTCCTTTGCCATGCCCGGTGTGGTTGCGGGAATCCGACCCGGCGACTACGCGGGCTATGAAACCGCCGCCAGTATGTATGGCGGGGGTGCGGCACTCGGGTACATTGTCATAGGGCTATTGTCCTTTCTTTTGGGCGTGTGCGTGACGGTTCTGTGCTTCCGACTTAGGCAGATGAACCGGGAGGATAGTTCGGACAGGAAAGGCGAGGGGCGGCATGGAGCTGATTGAAAACCTGCTGCAATTGTTGACTACCTTCCTTGGTGCGGTGCTCTCGGGCATTGCATGGCAAAAAAGCCGCAGACAGGCGTACTTTTTGCTGCTTTGCTTCTACGGATGCTTTGCCTTGGGGTCGCTTTACTGGACGCTGTACCTGCTGCTGTTCCACACCACGCCGCAGGTCTTTTATGTGTCGGAGTTCGGCTGGGTCGCCAGCGTGATTTTTCTGCGAATTTTGCAGGTCACGCTGACCGATTCGGGGGAACGCAGCTTTTGCTGCCGAAAAGCGTGGCTCGCCCCCTTGGTCGGCGTGCCGCTGCTGGTGTTCTACTGCACCTATGGGGATATCCTATCCAACCTGATTTGGTGCGGCTTGATGATTTGGCTGTCCTTCTGCGCGGCGCGGGGGCTTTTTTATGCGAATACCCGGACAGGCGAAACGCGGAATAGGCGGTATTTCCATGTCGGCGTGCTGTGCTATGTCGGTTCGGAATATCTGCTCTGGACGGTGGGGTGCTTCTGGTCGGCTACCTCTCCCGCAAGCCCTGCCTTTTGGTGCGATCTGCTCCTGACTCTCGCCCTGTTGGGGCTGCTGCCCGCCGTGAGAAAGGCGGTGGAACTATGACCTACATTGAAAACATCTTCCTCTGTATGGTGTCCCCGCTGCTGGTGGCCGCCCTGTGCATGGGTAGACGGCAGCTTCGCTTTTTTGTGTTCTGTGTCGCCGGAATGGGCGTGTGTCTGCTTTCGGCCTATATCAACACCTTTCTTGCTGCGGTCTATCAGGCAGACGCCCTTGCCGTCACGGCAGAGATCGCACCTGTGGTGGAGGAAATTATGAAGTTGCTGCCGCTGGCATTCTACTTGCTGGTGTTTGAGCCGGAGGGCAAAAAAATCAAGCCCGCCGCCATCACAGTCGCGCTCGCCTTTGCCACCTTTGAAAATGTGTGTTATCTCATCCAGAACGGCGCCGACCGATTCTCGTTCATCTTTTTTCGGGGCTTTGGCACGGGTGCCATGCACGTTTTGTGCGGCATCATCGTGGGTGCCGGGCTTGCCTACACATGGCAGCGTACATGGCTGAAGATTGCCGGAACCTGCGGGCTGCTGGGCGCGGCGATTACCCTGCACGCCACCTACAACCTGCTGATTGCCTACGGCGGCGCAGCGCAGTACATCGCCTATTCCCTGCCGGTGCTGCTGGTGGCGGCGGGAAAGATGTCTGCACTTCGTATGGTACGAAAAGAATAACCGAATATCCGATTCTTGGGAGCTGCTTTTGGGCGGCTCCCTCATTTTTTTGTAAATTTTTGCATTTTGGGTGAGAGTTTTCCCGAATTTTTGTACCTATATAGGTGAAAGGACTTTTCACCCAAGACTTCAGCAAACCGGAGAGGAGGCTTCCACCGATATGTATGATACCACAAGGCGGGTCGAGCTTGTCAAAAGGCAGATACGAAAAAATACCCGACGAAGGCAGAAACGCGGCATCGGCAGACTGAGCGCTGTGTGTATGCTGTTGTTTGCGGCACTGATGCAGACATCGGACAGGGTTGTCGGGCAGGGGCAGACCGCTGCCTGGGGCGGCTTTGGTGCGATGCTGCTGCGGGAGGACGCGGGCGGCTATGTGCTGGTGGGCGTTGCGGCGTTCACAGCAGCCGTTGTGCTGACGGTCGTTTGTATGCGGCTGCATGAACGGGAAAAGCAAAAAAGAAAACACGAGGAGGACGCAACATGAAAAAATTTCTATCCCTGCTTTTGAGCCTTTGCCTGCTGCTGTGCGCGCTGCCCATGCAGGTGCTGGCTTTGCCGGGGAGCATTTTTCCGTCTGAAGGAGCGGTAAAAACCGTCACACTGGATGACGGCTCGCTTTCCCTGCAAAACGAGTACATATATATGACGTTTCGCAAATTATGGGGTACTTATGCCTATCTCACAGTTGCGCCCGCAGCAAAGCCCGATGAGGAAAGCATACTGATCGGGCAGGCGCCGCGCTGCACCTTTATCACCTATGACCAAGGCAGAGAAAAGAAAGAGGGCGTGGTGACTGAGCCGATAAAAGCGGAATTTGTGACCAAAACGCCCAACGGCAGCGCGAATGCCATCAAGGTGGAGTATTCGCTGCTGACCGCCCTCAGCCTAATCAAGGCAAAGGCAACGGTCTACTATGAGCTTGTCCAGCTCAAGGAGAATGGGGCATCATCTGACACATGGGGTGTGCTGGCGTCGGTCGGTACGATTTACATCGACAAAGACAGTATGCCACAAGATTGGAATCGTGACTACGGTTTTCAATGGGGGTATTCGTTCAACTGCTTTACCGCCACGGGACATACCTCCACGCTGGAAAAGCCGGGCGGTCCTGCCATTAAAATGAGCCGTATCACCGTGCCGGAGGGGGAGAACCCGCAAATTACCACCGAAAACTCGGTATTCACCGCGCCCGTGGAAGATCTGCGCACAAAAACCGTTCCCAAAGGGTATTCCAGCTGGGGCGATAAGGACGGCATTTACATCACCGAAGTCTATACGGATGGCTACCCTTGGGCAAATCCCTTTGTGGGACTGTCAGATTACTATGAACAAGAGATCACCTCCGTCAGCGGCAAGCCGATTCGCGTTGCCTTGGCGCAGACCGTCAGTGTAACACCGGGCGATAAGCCGCTGGATACCTGGGTGCAGTGTGACAGCGCTGCCTATGCCACACAGGGAGAAGACGGCAGTTCGGAACAGGAAGAAGGCAGCGGTTCGGAATATTACTCCCACTTCCTTTGGGGCTTCCATGATCTGATCAAGGCGGGCGCGGAGAATGTCCCCTCCCAGCCGGATGCGGTGGATGCTGCCATTTCTGCCAAGCGGCTTGCCGCGTTCGCCGTAAACGGCGGCGTGACGGTGGAGTATATGGCGGACGATGCCGCGCTGCAAGCGCTGAAAAAGCAGTACGGAGAACCTGTTGCGCTGATCAGCGGCGATTATGAGAGCAAGAACGGAACGGAATTCACCTTTACCGGCGGCGCGGCGATGCTCTCGCCCTCCGTCACCGCGACATGGAATAAGAGCAGCGGAAAGCTGGTCATCAAAAAGGACGGCACGATCGAACACAGCGGCGTAAGCCTGAACGCGCCGAGCTTCAAGTTCTACCAGCCGAAAAACGGCGCAGAAAAAGACTTGCAAATCTCGCTTACAAAGGACGGCTTTGCGTTCCAAATCGATCCCGAAAAGAACGATGCCATCGTCTTTGTGGACATTCCCTATGCCGCGGTCAAGTTGAAAAACGCAAAAGCCGACGCGGCAGGGAACCTTGTGTTCAGCGGCAACATCGGTTTCCGGACCATCTTCAATGGTGCCGAGTTCTCGATGGAAAAGCTGGGCTACGGCTTGAATGGCAAAAAAGAGTTCAAGGTCAACGGCGTAAAGGCAACAGGCAGCTTTGACACCGAAAAGCTGATGACGCTGGAACTTGCCAAAATCCAAGGCGAGGTCAACACCTTCAAGGGCGAGGAACGCTATGCCTTTGAACTGGAACTGAACGCCTTCGACCTGTTTGAAACGGAAGCATCTCTGGCGCTGGAACGCAGCAAAAAGGACGGCTCGCTCATTCCCGATGATCTGTGGTTCTATGTCAAGTCCAGCCCCGGCATCCCCCTTGTGCCGCCTGTTCCCGTCGGGCAGCTTAACGGCGGCGGCGCGGGTTTTAAGGATCTGGCAAAAACCGTGAACGGCGACTACTTCGCCATCCCTCCCATCAAGCTGCGGGGTGCGCTGACAGGTACCTATATGCATCTGATTGAGGGTACAGGCAATGTCGTTCTGGGACCCAGTGAAATTTCCCTCAAGGCAACGGATGTCGGCATCGTCGGGCTGGGAAAGAACGCGCAGATCATCGACAGCTTCGGCTATTCTCTGCAGCTCAACGGGCAGGAGCGTACTTATAATGGAGTTACCTACAAGGGCATCTACTTCGGCGGTTCGGAGGAACTTGCCCTCAATCTGCCAAGCAATACGCTGGACATCTTTGCTATAAACAACGCAATCAAGCTGGGCGCGTTCGGCGGCGCAGACCAAAACAAGACCACCGTGTATCTCGGCATCGGCGCCAACGGTATTGTCAAGGGCAGACTGCAGATTCCGAGCAGCCTTGGCATCCCGTTTCTCAGCGGTATTAAACTTGCCAGCACGGACATCGATCTGATTGTGGGCGGGCAGACGACCTTCCCCGTCAGAAACGCCAATGTCAGCGAGAGCATGGAGCAGGCGTTTAAGAATGTGGATGTCTACCTCGGCGCGATGGCGGGCGTAGACATAAAAATTATTGACGCCCGCGTGTGGGTGCTTGTGCCGCACATTGTGCAGACCAATTTCCGCATGGGCGGCGGCTGGGACATCGAAACCAAGTGGCTCGGCAAGCTGCCCGAATGGGACTGGTCGTCCAAGGGCGTTGAGCCGCTGGTGCAGGGCGTATCGCTGGAAAACAGCGGGGAAGAGCCTGCCATGCTGATGGAGCTGGAAACAGCGCCGCCTGCAAACGGCGGCAGTACGGCAAACATCACGGTTTCTGCCGATTCGGGCGAAACGCCGTACATCGTGCTGGCGTTTGACAACAGTGTTGCCGACGCGGAAATCCAAAGCAATTTGACAGTTGCAAAGGAGGACTGTTCGCCCATTTCCATTCACTGGATCGCCAACGACGGCGATATTGACCCCAATGCGGACATCAACGCGACTATTCTGGCGGATATGAAAAAGTCGGCAGATGACGGCAAGCAATACCGTATGGCAGTTTTACGCCTGAAAGAGGGCGGCAACTATACCGTCAGTACGAGTGCGCTGAGCTTTACCGATGAAAAGGGCTTTGCAGTTGCACCGTTTGAAAAGCTGGATCTGATGCAGAACGGCAATACGCTCACCGGCGGGGTGAAGTACCCCGCAGAGAACACGACCTACACCCTGCGCACTTATCTGGGCAGCAAACCCGGCGAGGCAACCTACCTTGTGGACGAACAGATCGTGGATACCACCCAAGTCAATACGGTCAACATTCCCACAGAAGGTACGCTGATGCCGACGGGCGAATACTATGTATCCTCCTTCCTGATGACGGAAAAGACCACTGAGGTCAGCGAGGAAGACGGAAGTACCAAAAATGTGACCGTCCTGGCCGTCATCGACAGCCAGCAGTTTGCCACCTCGGTTAGCTACACCAACAACAATCCCTATCAGCCGAGCGCCCCCGCTAGTGCCACGCTGATATTCACCGGCAACGAGGTCATGCGCGCCGCATGGCAGCCTGTGGAAAACGCCGACGGCTACCGCGTGACGATTTATCAGGAGCAAAACGGCGGTTGGGTCGATACCGGCTTTGGCTATGACCTTGACAAGGGCACCACCGCCATTGATATGGCGTTGACCGTGGGCGGCGAAGAAACGGCAGAATCCAAAAATCTGACGGCAAACGCAACCTACAAGGTCGGTGTAAGCGCCTACCGGGAGCCGGACAGCGGCGCAAAGTATTACAGCGCAGAAACCGAATCCGAATCCTCCGGCGTTTTCCTGCCGGAATACACGCCGCTGAACCTTGCCCTTTCCGTGAACGGTAAGGACTGCACGCCGGACGAAAACGGCGTGTACCATGCCTATGTGGGCGGCGGCAGCAATTCCCTTGCCGTGACCTGCGAGGGTGCCGACAGCATTACGGTCACACGCATGGATACCGAAACGAACCTCACATCGGACGGCTCGAACACCTTTGCCATCCCCGACTTTACCGGCACGCTGATGCTCCGCGTAAACGGTGTGAAGGGCGAGGATGTTACCAGCGTGTTCCTGCTGGTAAGCAGGGACACCACCGCCCCGGTGCTGACCCTGTCCGCACCGATCTTCTATGCGGACAGGACTGCGGGTACCTATCAAATCACCGGAACGGCGGATGCCGGAAGTAAAATCCTTTATGGGGAAAACAACGAAAGCGTTTATGCCGCAGGGGACGGCAGCTTTGCAATTCAGGGAACTCTGGAAGAACGGCAAAACGGCGATGCCCTGTATATCCGCGCGCAGGACAGCGCCGGAAACCTCTCTGCACGGCAGCTTGCCTTGGTGACGCGGCAGGCGCAAATGTATGCTGTCACCGTAACAACGGACGGCAACGGTACCGCCTCTGCAGACCCCTCCACCGCGGTGGCAGGTGCGGGAATCAACCTGAGCGCCGCACCGAATACGGGCTACCACTTTAAAGAGTGGCAGGTCGTCAGCGGCGGCGTGACCATCGAGAACGACAGATTCACCATGCCGGACGGCGACGTGGAGGTCAAGGCAATTTTTGAAAAGGACGCAGCGTCTGCGACCCCCGCGCCCACTGCCACCGCAAAGCCGAGCAGCAGCCAGACCCCCGCACCCACTGCTACTGCAAAGCCGAACAGCAGCCCGACCCCCGCGCCCACTGCCACCGCAAAGCCGAACAGCAGCCAGACCACCGCACCTGCTGCCACCGCAAAAACGAACAGCAGCGCGACCACCGCACCTGCTGCTACCGCAAAACCGGAGAGCAGCCCGACCCCTGCACCCACTGCTACCGTAAAACCGGACAGCAACCCGCCCTCCGCACCTGCTGCCACTGCAAAACCGGAAAGCAGCCCGGCCCCTGCAGCAAAGCCCCCTGTATGGTGGGTCATGCTGCCGATTGCCGGCGGCATAGCGCTGGCTGGCGGTTTCATGATTTTCAAAAAGAAGCGCCGCAGATAAACAGCGCTTGACCGCAAAAACGGAATAGGTCACAGCGAATCCCTGAACAGCCGTCACGGTTTTACCCGCCGTGACGGCTGTTGCTGTTATACGGGCATTGTCGGCTTTCACGAATCCGAGGACGGCTATATTGTCAGCTTCCCGGACACGGAAAACCCGCAGACGCTTATTAACGACTACAAAGCGCGTCTGCGTGATTTGGAAAACAATATCTGGCAGCACTAAACTGCCATGAACTCTAAGGCGGGCTTCGGCCCGCCTTTTCTTTATGCAAAATCATTCTTGCTTCTTCCTTTCTCCCGGTTTCGTTGTGATGAGCTGATAGACATCACTATCCTTGGGTTCCAGATTGGTGAACGGCAGTAAACTGTTGCCCATCTTGATGATGCCGTGTCCCTCGCTGGCGTTGCGCAGAAATTCGAGCTGCGGCTTGGACAGCCCGTACAGGCGTTGCGTTTTCGTAAAAAAAGCGTTATAATTGAATCAGTTAAATCAAAGGAGGTATCAAATCATGAAATCACATAAATACTGGTCCTTAGGCGCACTTTTCTGTATGTTGGGATGCATTTATTCTGGAATCAAAAAATCTATGACTGCGCATAAATACTTTGCCTATTCTTCATTGCTTTGTATGGGTATGTCCATTTATTCCGGTCACAAACTGGTTTCTCCAAAGAAGAAAAAAATCACTAAATCAAGTAATAGTGAGAATAGTTAAACAAAAAATTTCCTTTATTCATCAAAGACAAAGTTGCTGGAGAATTTTTTTCTCCAGCAACTTTCTTTATCTTTAAGCCATTGAAATACAATACTGTCCAATCAGCTTCATCCAACTATTATATTTCAATCACAAAGATGCGCAGCTTCGAATACTTTTAACTTTTTTAGAAGAAATTTGAAAAATTCTGCGAAAATTTCCGGGAACGTGTTCTCTTATACTATAGGAGGGTTAAAAGCCTCCGAAAAAGAGAATAGCGTCCTCTGTTTGTACCGCATTGGGGAAGCAGCGCCATGACAGGGAATCTGCGAGCGTGCCAAGATGCGAGAAAACATACTACAATGGTCGCAAGGTCATTGTAGGGCACAGCGCCGGGAAAGGTTGCCTGTCTGGAATTGCAGGGGGAGAAAAACGCACAGCTATAACGACAGATCGTGCCGTGGAAGAATCATCTTCCACGGTATTTTTGTGCTGTTATAGAATGACGTTTACCCAAATTTCAAACAGACAGAGGTGTTTTATATGGGATATTCGCGTAAAGACGTTGAGAAATCAAAGATGAATGCTAAGAAGTTTGTCCGGTATCAAGAAGGAGCTGAAAAATACAGTCTTGGCCTGACAAAGTTTCAAGAACTCGCCAAGGAAGCTAAAGCTGTTTACAAAATTGACAAGGTTGCTTTGGTAAACTGTGAGATTTTTGAACGCTATCTAGAATCCTTTCATATTCTGTAATCAAAGCCATAAATTGTACATTGCTAAATTCGGAAGGGAAAATTTTGAACTTGACTTTCTGCTTCACAATAAGTATACTGCTGTCGTGGAGGGATGAGAACTGCTATGGCAAAGATGGGACGACCAAAATCCGATAATGCAAAAAAGAAATCCGTAAATGTTCGGGTGGAGGATGCCCTATACGAGCGTATCCGTTCTTATGCTGCACAACATCAAATGAGTATGACAGAAGTTGTTTTGCTGGGGCTGAATAAGATTTTATCAGATCCAGAATAAGTATCATGCCCTTCTTCTTTCGAGAAGGAGAATTGATATGGCAACGACAAGAAAAGACTTGCGGGGACGTACCCTGCGCAAAGGCGAGATGCAGCGCAGCTCCGATAAACGGTATGCATATTCCTATAAAGATCCGCTGGGGCGGCGCAAATACATCTACGCAAATGACCTTGTAACCCTTCGGGAAAAGGAAACTCAACTCACTAAAGATCAGTTAGATGGTTTGGACATTTACGTTGCAGGCAAGGCAACGGTCAACTTTGTTTTTGACCGCTATATGAGTCTGAAAACGAATCTGCGCCAGACTACCCGGAGCAACTACCTTTATATGTATGATCGCTTTGTCCGGGACACGTTTGGTAAGAAGAAAATTGCCGTGATTCGGTATTCGGACGTATTGCAGTTTTACAATTATTTACTGGACAAGCAAGACTTGCAGGTGAATACATTGGAGAGCGTTCATACACTTCTTCATCCCACTTTTCAGTTGGCGGTTCGAGACGAAATTATTCGGAAGAACCCCACCGATGGTGTGCTGACAGAGATAAAGAAAAGCTCCGAACAGACCACCGGTGTACGCCATGCTCTGACGATTCCACAGCAGCGGGCGTTCATGGAGCATATCGCCAATCACCCGGTCTACTGCCACTGGTGGCCGCTGTTTACGGTGCTGCTGGGAACGGGCTGTCGCATCGGTGAAGCATTGGGCTTGCGCTGGGATGATCTGGATTATGAGCAGCGTACTATCAACATCAATCATAGCCTAGTTTATTACCCGGTAGGAGAGAACCGCAGTTCTATTCAGCATATCTCAAAACCTAAAACGAATGCTGGCATTCGGACAATTCCGATGCTTGATGCCGTGAAAGATGCCTTTGAAATGCTGCGGGAAGAGCAGAAAGAGTCTGGCTGGAACGATGTTGAAATTGACGGAATGACAGGATTTGTCTTTTGTAGCCGTTTCGGCAATGTCCCCAATCCGCAATCTGTAAATCGTGCTATCAAGCGAATCATTGCAGATTACAATGCGGGCGAAGAAGTGGCATCAAAGAAACAGCACCGTAATGCGGTTTTGCTTCCAGACTTTTCTGCACACAATTTGCGTCACACATTCTGTACAAGGCTTTGCGAAAAAGAGACCAACCTGAAGGTTATCCAATCGGTTATGGGGCATAAAGACATCCAGACTACGATGGACACTTATGCCGAAGCAACCGAACAGAAAAAACAAGAATCGTTTGAACGATTGGCTGCAACACTGGATGTTTTTTAATCAGCGAAGAAGTGCTCTACTGAGTACTTCTATTGACAGCAAAAATTCACTACTGACATCAAAATGACAGCAATTAGAAAGTGATTACTGGATAATCACGAAGGGTCACGAATATTTGGAAGGCACACAAAACCGTGATAGTAAAGCATCACGAAGCATTGTGAAGTGATTCTAAATATAATCCCCACGATGAAGCCCATTGACTAAAAAGCATTGATTTCACGCCTTTTATCAACCCAGTTTGGCTGATTTGACACCACATTGACACCAAACTTGTGCAGAAAAGGCTTTACAAGAAAGCAGAGAGTTATCCTCTTACGGATGACTCTCTGCTTTTTTGTTTATGTAGTTGTGCATTTCTGCGCGGAAGTAACGAGGTGATACCATTCACAGCTTTTACATTCTGGCAGGTCGCCGTAGGCAGGAACGCCGGTATCCGGGTCATCGGGGCAATTATAATAATCATATTTCCAATCCATTTTGAAAGTTCCTGTTAAAATGTGCATTATAAAAATTGCCTACTCTCACTCAGCTGTTCTCTCTGTCTGACGGGGCTTACTCGAATTCAACGGGTTCCATCTTCTGCATCTGCTCATGGTAGACGACCGCATCCCCGCCGGTGCCAAGCTGTACTAAGCCATCCCGCAGGCGCGTAAGCCCCCCTGTAATAAAGCAACACCCCTCTCAGCCTGTGCTGAGAGGGGTGTTTTTGTTGCTTATTGGGCGTCAGCGGTTCAGGAACTGCAGGGCCAGTGCAAGCACCAGCATGTGTACGGGGTAAAACGCATAGCAGAAATATTGGAACCACCGGCTGTGGTATCCCTGCCGCCCGCGGTACAGCCAGATGGGGATGAGCGCCAGCAGCGCAAAGCCCTGCTGGCAGATCTCAAACGAAGCACCGAACAGCTGCACAGGGTACATCAGGCCGCCCAGCATCTCGACATTGAGCCAGTACAGCGCGAGCAGCTGCCCTGCCAGGCACCACCATGCCCGGCCACGGAAGAAGTAGAAAACCAACACCGTCAGCACGCCGACAGCGTAGTAATCGACCATGCAGAGGATCCCCAGCACCGCCCCCGCCAGAATGACGCCGACTGCGGCCGCCGCAAACAGGGCGGGATTCTGCTTTCGGCGCACCGTTTCCAGCAGATGCACCCCCAAAAGACCCATCAGCAGCGTCCAGATCACATTCTGGTGTACCGGGTAAAACCATGTCCCGCCGCACATCAGATTGAACGGAACCTCGGACAGCACGGCGAAAACCAGCATCCGCAGGGCGTATTTCCGGAAACTGCGGGTGTGGAAGTACCCCTCCACCGCCATAAAGGCAAAGATGGGGTAAGCCAGTCTGCCTGCACAGGTCAGCCACTCCTGCGCAGGCAGCAGTGTGGCCCAGAGGTGGTCCATCAGCATAAGGGTCATAGCCAGAATGTGCAGGCCCGCCGTGCTGATGTCAAAGCGGCCTGCGCCGGAGGAAAGGTTTTTCTGATTCGTCATATGGTCATTCCTTTACAGTTGTTGATTTGCGGCGCGGCGGCATCAGTCGATGCTTTGACATTCGACTGCGACCTTTATCACGCCGTCCCGTTTGTTTTCAAACAGGTCGTAGGCCTCCTCGATCCTGCTCAGGGGGTAAGTGTGGGTGATGAGCGGTTCCGTATTCAGCTTGCCCTCTGCGATGAGGCGCAGCGTTTCCGCACAGTCGCAGCCATCGACACCGCCCGTCTTGAAGGTCAGGTTCTTGCCGTACATCTCCGGCAGCGGCAGGGTCTGCGCCGTGTCATACAGCGCGACCACCGTTACAATGGCGTTGGGTCTTGCACACTCCCACGCAAGGCGGAAGGTGGAGGATGCGCCTGCGACCTCCAGAACTACATCGGCGCCGCCGTGTGCGCTGTTGGCCTGCACAAAGGCAGTGCACTCCTCCGGTGTGACCGTCAGCACCTCGGGATAATGCTCCTGCAGAAAGCGGATGCGGCCGGGGTCCTTTTCGCAGACAATGATCCGCTGCGGCTTTTTCAGCATAACGCAGAGCAGGGTGCATATTCCTGTGGGCCCGGCGCCGATGATGAGGACAGTGTCCTCATCGGTGATCTCAGAGATGCGCGCCGCCCAGTAGCCGGTGGCGAGGACATCGCCGACCAGCAGCGCCTGCCGGTCGGTCACGCCGTCAGGAATCCTGTTCAGCCCGGTATCGGCAAAGGGGACCCGCACATATTCAGCCTGTCCGCCGTCAATGCGGCAGCCGAGTGCCCAGCCGCCGTTTTTGTCGGTGCAGTTATTCACATAGCCCTTCTTGCAGAAGAAGCACTCCCCGCAGAAGGTCTCAACATTGACCGTCACGCGGTCCCCCGGCTTTACATGGGTCACTGCAGTGCCGACAGCCTCAACGATGCCCACCATCTCATGACCGACCGTGATGCCCGGTACGGCGCGGGGCACGCTGCCGTGCTTGATGTGCAGATCACTTGAGCAGATGCTCGCCAGTGTCACCCTGACGATGGCATCGCGCGCATCCTGCAGCACCGGCTTGGGCTTTTCCCGCCGCTCAAATTTCCCTTTCGAGACATAGGTATAGGTCTGCATTGCTTTCACCTTTGCTTTCTGAAGGCCGCGGCCCTATTTCCGCCGCCGACCTTCGACGTTTCTGCTCCTATTATAGCAAGCCCGGCGCTATTTTGCAAAGGCTGCGCAGAATGGGGAAATTTACCCCGCCCAGCGCTGCGGAGCTGTTCAAGACGATGATGGAAAAATACCGGGAGTAAGCCCTATAAAGAAATAGAGAGCGGCCCGCATAGAGACTGCTCTTTGTTTTTTGGTACTCTTACATCTGTGCAAGGGCCTCCTGCTCATGGAAGATGCGGATCGCCTGCCGATAGCTGAAGATGAAGTAGACGATCTCGGCTGCTGCCGTCAGCAGCCAGGAGAAGGGATACAGCAGGTACAGCGAGGGGATCGTGTGGAAATGCGCAAAGATCGTGTAGACCCAGATCACGCGGAACACACAGGAGCCCAGAACCACAATGACGGTCGGGCCAACGGTTTTGCCCAGCCCGCGGGAGGCGGCGATTGTGCAGTCCATAAAGGCGGAGATGCAGTAGGCAAGCCCCATGACCATAATGCGCTTCATGCCGGCATCGACGACGGCGCTTTCGGTCGTGAAGAGCATCAGGAACTGGCGGCCGAACACCAGCAGCCCGCCGCCCAGCAGAAGGCCCACGCCGAAGGAGTAGGCCAGCGAGATAAAATAGCTTTTCCGCATCCGGTCCAGCTTGCCGGCGCCGTAGTTCTGGCTCATAAAGCTGGCGCAGGCCATATAGAAGGCCGCCATCGCGTCATAGATCATCGCATCGGCGTTGGCAGCGGCCGAGTTGCCCTTGACCATCAGCGAATCGAAGGAGTTGACGCCCGCCTGAATAAACAGGTTGGCGATGGCAAAGATCGCGTTCTGCAGGCCCGCCGGTATGCCCAGCATCAGGATACGCTTTGTAGTGCCGAGGTCGAGCCGGATACTGTGCAGATCCAGCGCATAGCAGTCCTCCACCTTGGTAAGGGCGTGCAGGATCAGCCCGGCCGACAGGCACTGGGCAATCGTGCTGGCAAGCGCGACACCGGCCACATCCAGATTGCAGATGATGACAAAAAACAGGTTGAGCAGGATGTTGACCACCCCGGCCACGGACAGGTAGGCCAGCGGCTTTTTTGTCTCGCCGATGGCGCTGAACACCGCATTGCCGTAGTTGTAGAGCGCCAGCGCCGGCATGCCCAGAAAATAGACGCGCAGGTAGAGGATCGCGCCGGGCAGCAGATCTTCCTTCGTGTTGAGCAGCCGCAGCAGCGCAGGCGAGCCGAACAGCCCCACGGCCAGCAGCAAAATACCGGCGAGCAGGCTGACCACCAGCGCCGAATGGACGGTTTTGCTGACATCCTTGGGGTGGCGGGCACCATAGTACCGCGCAACCAAGACATTGACGCCGTTGCTCAGGCCGATGAGAAAGCCGGTGAAAAGGGTGACAAAGGTGGAGGTAGAGCCGACGGCCCCCAGTGCGGTCGAGCCTGCAAAGCGGCCCACCACGGCGACATCGGACATGTTGAAAAGGATCTGCAGCAGGTTGGACAGTGCCAGCGGCAGACTGACGAGCAGGATCTGTTTGGCCAGCGGGCCCTCGGTCATGGATTTGGATTTCGCTTGGCAGCTCATGATCTGGTTATACTTCTCCTATTTATAATAATGGGGCGGCCGTTACATGCTGTGGTCGGCAAAGATCGGGTCGTCCTGCCACAGGACCACCCTGCCCGCTGCGCGGGTCTTGTTCATGTCAATCAGTCTCTGGTTGCTTGAGCCGCGGAACCGCAGCGAAATATCATACTGGTCCTGCACAAAATCGCCGTCCACCAGCACATCAATATACTGCAGGAGCTCATCGGTGACCTCACAGCGGCCGGGGCCGGGCTGCCAGATCTCATGCTCCAGATTGTTGCCGGTATAGCACCAGATCGTTTTGTTCGGGTAAAGCGCCTTGACATTTTTGACAAAGGGCAGCAGCTCGCGCTGGTTCTCCGGCTCAAACGGCTCGCCGCCCAGCAGCGACAGGCCGTTGATGTAGCCGGGTGCCAGACTTTCAAGGATCTTATTGCGAACCTCCTTGGTGAAGGGCGCACCGTAGCCAAAGTCCCAGGCCACTGCATTGAAGCAGTTGGGGCAGTGGCGGCGGCAGCCCGATACAAACAGGCTGGTGCGCACACCCTCGCCGTTGGCAATGTCACAATATTTGATCGTAGCGTAATTCATAGCGGTTCTCCTGCGGGCCATCCCTGCCCTGCCTTGTACAGTGTTACCCAATATCTTGTATGTATTGGGGCATACTACCCCAAAACCTCAACCAGTATACCAGTTTATCCGGTACAATTCAAGCGGGACTTTCGGCGGGCCATATCAATATTATGCGCTACATCGTTATGCAGAGTAGAATCAACCAAAATAGCTAAAATTTACGCCTGATTTTTGGCATCTCTGTTTTTGAACGATGAAACGATGAAAACGGAATATTTTGTTAAATTTCACACTTCACCCACTATATATTGTGGTTTTGCCGATTGACTTTTGCAGCCCGGTGCGGTATGATAGTCTTGCTCGCAAAGCGGGCTTAGTACGATTTGACAAACTATACAATTTGTACTGTACGCACCCTGTCTATAGATTGCAAAAAGAGGAGTTACCATGAAGATCATCAAGCGCAACGGCAGCGAGGCTGTCTTTGACATTACCAAAATCATTTCGGCCATCACAAAGGCAAATAAGGTCGTACCCGAAGCCCAGCGCTTGACGAAGCAGCAGATCATCGAGATCAGCGACCATGTGCAGGAGGTCTGCTATAACCGCGGCCACGCCATGAATGTTGAGGAGATTCAGGACCTTGTGGAGGATGCCATTATGGCGACCGGCGCCTACGAGGTCGCGCGCCGCTACATCACCTACCGCTATGTCCAGAGCCTCAAGCGTACCCATAACACGACCGATGACAAGATCCTCTCGCTGATTGAGTGCAACAACGAGGAGGTCAAGCAGGAGAACTCCAACAAAAACCCGACCGTCAACAGCGTCCAGCGCGACTATATGGCCGGTGAGGTCAGCAAGGATCTGACGATGCGTATGCTGCTGCCGCAGGAGGTCGTCAAGGCGCATGAGGAGGGCATCATCCACTTCCACGACGCCGATTACTATGCCCAGCACATGCACAACTGCGATCTGGTCAACCTCGATGATATGCTGCAGAACGGCACCGTCATCTCCGGCACCCTCATCGAAAAGCCGCATTCCTTCTCCACCGCCTGCAATATCGCAACCCAGATCATTGCACAGGTTGCGTCCAGCCAGTACGGCGGCCAGAGCATCAGTCTGACTCATCTGGCCCCCTTTGTTGACATCAGCCGCAAGAAGATCCGCCGCGATGTCGAGGCCGAGATGCAGGATCTGGGCATCGACCCCGGTGAGGAGAAGCTCTCCGAGATCGTTGAAAAGCGTCTGCGTGAGGAGATCAAGCGCGGCGTGCAGACGATCCAGTATCAGGTCGTCACGCTGATGACCACCAACGGTCAGGCACCGTTCATCACGGTCTTTATGTATCTGAACGAGGCCGGTGACAACCAGCGCCTGAAGTCGGATCTCGCCATTGTCATTGAGGAGATGCTCCGCCAGCGCTATCAGGGCGTCAAGAACGAGGCCGGCGTCTGGATCACCCCCGCCTTCCCCAAGCTTATCTATGTGCTGGAGAATGACAACATCTATGAGGGCCAGCCCTACTACTACCTGACCAAGCTGGCCGCCAAGTGCACCGCCAAGCGGATGGTGCCCGACTATATCAGTGAAAAGAAGATGCTGGAGTACAAGGTCGATGCCAACGGCGAGGGCCATTGCTTTACCTGCATGGGCTGCCGCAGCTTCCTGACCCCCTATCTGGACGAGAACGGCAAGCCCAAGTATTACGGCCGCTTCAATCAGGGCGTTGTCACGATCAATCTGGTGGATGTGGCACTGTCCAGCGGCGGCGATTTTGACAAGTTCTGGCAGCTGTTTGACGAGCGCCTTGAGCTGTGCCACAAGGCGCTGATGTGCCGCCACAACCGCCTGAAGGGCACGCTGAGCGATGCCGCGCCCATCCTGTGGCAGTACGGCGCACTGGCCCGCCTGAAAAAGGGCGAGCCGATCGACAAGCTGCTCTACGGCGGCTATTCCACGATCAGTCTGGGCTATGCGGGCCTGTATGAGTGCTGCAAGTATATGACCGGCAAGAGCCACACCGACCCTGCCGCCAAGCCCTTTGCGCTGCATGTCATGCAGCATATGAACGATGCCTGCGCCAAATGGAAGAGCCAGCACAATATTGATTTCAGCCTGTACGGCACGCCGTTGGAGTCCACGACCTACAAATTCTCCAAGTGCCTGCAAAAGCGCTTCGGCATTGTGCCCGGCATCACCGACCGCAGCTATATCACGAACTCCTACCATGTCCATGTGTCGGAAAAGATTGACGCCTTCACCAAGCTGAAGTTTGAGAGCGATTTCCAGAAGCTGTCCCCGGGCGGCGCCATCAGCTATGTGGAGGTGCCCAACATGCAGGACAACCTCGAGGCCGTCATCAAGGTCATGCAGTTCATCTATGAGAACATCATGTACGCCGAGCTGAACACCAAGAGCGACTACTGCCAGGTCTGCGGCTACGATGGCGAGATCCAGATCGTGCAGGAGGACGGCAAGCTGGTTTGGGAGTGCCCGAAGTGTCACAACCGCGACCAGAACAAGCTGAATGTCGCCCGCCGCACCTGCGGCTACATCGGCACCCAGTTCTGGAATCAGGGCCGCACCGCCGAGATCAAGGATCGGGTGCTGCATCTGTAATAGAATAAGTTTAGCCCCCGACGCCTGCCGCTGTACGGTATTACGCCGGGGGCTTATTATTTTGTAGGGGAGGGATTCATCCCTTCCGGGTGCATTGCGCCAGTCACAGGGTTTCCGGGAGGGTCAAGACCCTCCCCTATGAACCGTGGAAAGCGGCATATAGACTTTCCAACAGCACAAAACAGGCAGACCGCCATTTCTGACGGTCTGCCTGTGGTTGCTTGCTATAAATTTTACTTTGCGTACTCGGTGGCGCGGCTTTCGCGGATGACGCTGACCTTGATCTGGCCGGGATAATCCAGCTCGTTCTCGATCTTCTTTGCGACATTGCGGGCCAACAGAATGACCTCGTCATCGCCGACCTTATCCGGCTGGACAAGGATGCGGACCTCACGGCCGGCCTGCACAGCATAGGAGCTTTCCACGCCCTCAAAGCCGTTGCAGAGGGCCTCCAGTGTCTCCAGACGCTTGATATAGCTTTCCATGTTTTCACGGCGGGCACCGGGGCGCGCGGCCGAGATCGCATCGGCGGCCATGATGATGAACGCCAGCGTGGTCTTGGGTTCAACATCGCCGTGGTGCGCCTCGATGGCATGGATGACCTGCGGGTTCTCGCGGTACTTTTTGCAGATGTCAACGCCGATCTGGACATGGCTGCCCTCGATCTCATGGTCAAGGGCCTTGCCGATATCATGCAGCAGACCTGCGCGGCGTGCCAGCTGGACATTGACGCCCAACTCGCCGGCCATCAGACCGGCCAGCCATGCCACCTCGAGAGAGTGGCTCAGGACATTCTGGCCGAAGCTGGTGCGGTATTTCAGGCGGCCGATAAGCTTGACGAGGTCGGGGTGCAGGCTATGAACGCCCAGCTCCATAACGGCCTTGTCGCCCTCGCGCTTCATCTGGATCTCCAGCTCGCGGCGGCACTTGTCAACGGTCTCCTCGATGCGGGCGGGATGAATACGGCCGTCAGCGATCAGGCGCTCAAGGGCCATGCGGGCAACCTCACGGCGGGTCTGGTCAAAGCTGGACAGCGTGATGGCCTCCGGCGTATCGTCAATGATCAAATCGCAGCCGGTTGCAGTCTCCAGCGCGCGGATGTTGCGGCCCTCGCGGCCGATGATACGGCCCTTCATCTCATCGCTGGGCAGCGGCACAACGCTGACGGTGGCCTCGCTCGTGGCATCGGCCGCACAGCGGGCAATGGCCTGACCGATCAGCTCGCGGGCGAGGTTGTCGCACTCGTCCTTCATGTTTGCCTGATAGGCGCTGATCTTCATCGCCTTTTCATGGGTCAGCTCGTCATCCACCTGCTTCAGCAGGACGGCGCGGGCATCCTCCTTGGACATGGCCGCGATGGTCTCCAGCTTTTCGGTCTGGCGCAGCTTGAGCTGCTCCAGCTCGTCCAGACGGGCCTCGACTGTCTCGGTGCGGCGCTTCAGGTCCTCCTCCTTGCGCTCCATCTGGGTGGTGCGCTTGTCGAGGGCCTCCTCCTTCTGGTCGATGCGGCGCTCCTGACGGGTGATCTCGGCACGGCGGTCCTTGATCTCCTTGTCGGCATCGCTCTTGAGTTTAAAGGCTTCGTCCTTTGCTTCGATGATGGTTTCCTTACGCTTCTGTTCCGCAGCCTTGATGGCATCGTTTACGATGCGCTTGGCTTCGTCCTCAGCGCTGCCGATCTTTGCCTCAGCAGTACGCTTGCGGTTTTCACCGCCGAGGTAAAAACCAAGCGCCCCGGCAACAGCGGCAGCAACAAGAACCAGCACCACGGTCAAAATTGGTGACATAGTTGGTTTCACTCCTTATTAAAATAGGAGGATGCGGCGCAGCGGGACGCTTTTCCGTTATGATATTGTTACAGGAAGAAACGCGGCAGGTCGGCCAAAAAGGCGCACAATGCCCCTACACGCAGAATATACACAGAACCGTCTTAGCGACGTTGAATATCGTAAAAAAGCGGCGTTCCCGGTGGGCGACACCCTTTAAGGAGCCACGCACAGGGCAGACCTGCCGTTTGGCTCTTTATTACCTATATCTAATTTTACTTTGCTTTGGTGTAATTGTCAAGAAGAACCGGGGCGCAAAGTGGTGTTTTTCATGCAAAACGCCCCGTTTTTCTGAAACAGGGCGCACAAAAATTATTTTTGACCGCGGTAGACCCCCGCCTTGCGCAGCAGGTCCTTCACAACCTCTGATCCGCAGACCAGCCCGCAGGCGGCGGGCACAAAGGCGTTGCTGGCGGGCACGGTGCGGCGTGCGGCAACCGGGGTCTCGCGTGTTTCCTCTGCCAGCGGCGGCAGGGGCGGTTCCTGCGAAAAAACGACCTTGACCTTGCCAAGGCGGCGCTTGCGGCACTCGATGCGGATGACCTTGGCCAGCGGGTCCACTGCTGTTTTTTCAATATCGGCGACCTTAAAGGCCGTGGGGTCCAGCTTGTTGGCGGCCCCCATGCTGCACAGGATCGGCACCCCGGCCTCCTTGCAGCGGCGGATCAGCAGCAGCTTGGCGCTGACTGTGTCAATACAGTCCAGCACATAGTCAAACTGCGTCAGGTCCACGCTGTCGGCGGTCTCGGCGTTGTAAAACATCCGGTTTGGATGTACGGTGAGGGTAGGGTCGATGTCCGCGATGCGGGCGGCCATAGCGTCCACCTTGTACAAGCCGAGCGTTGAATGCAGCGCCACCAGCTGACGGTTCAGGTTGGAGAGTGCCACCGTGTCGCTGTCAAAGAGGCTCAGCTCCCCTACCCCGCTGCGCGCCAGCACCTCAACGGCCTGTCCCCCCACACCGCCGATGCCGAACACCGCCACATGGGCCTTGCGCAATGCGTCCAGCGCGGGCGTGCCCAACTGGGCGCGGGTGCGTGTATATTGATCGGTCATAGTCGTTACCTCGCTTGTTTTTCCTTTCGCTGTGCCTTGCGTTCCAGCACTGTCTCGTAGCTGGACGACATCTTGTCCGCCATGCAGACCAGCGCGGCCTCGCGGCTATGGGGAATATCGGTGGGCGTCAGCGGCCACATATGGCTTTGGATGATGTCCTTTTCCTTATCGCTCAGGGCAAACACGGTCTCCGCATTATAGCGCGCAATGCGCGGGTGCTTAAAGCCGTGCCAATGGGTAATATTGCTGCAGCTGTGCCAGTCATACAGGTAAAAGTCATGCAGGAACGCACCTTTTACAAGGCTGGCCTCGTCGGCGTTGGCCCGCAGATGGATGTTGAGCCAGAATGCGATGCGGGTCACCCGCATACAGTGCTCATAGGTCGTGACGCTGCCGTGCTGGATGAACTTCTGCATCTCCAGCGCGTTAGGGTCATCGGCAATACCCTTCAAAAGAATGTGCATACGGACTTCTTCTTCAGGGGTCAGTTTACAGATCATAGCAGTTCCTCCACGCGGGCTGCCGTTTCGTCCAGAGGCGTCGTGCCGTCCACGACCAGAATCGGACAGCACAGCGCTTTCTGCCATGTATCGTGCCGGGCCGCGCTGCGCGTCTCAAGGCCGCCGTTATCGTACCCGGCTGCCCATTGCAAAAAAGACAAATGATGCTCGTGCATGTCACCGCCCGGTAGTATGCGGCTGCCAAACCGCGCATATTCGCGCTGCTTTATGCGGGCCAACCGGGTGGGCGTGTCAGTCACAACGCGAACCGCCAGTGTAAACTTTGGTATGAGTGCATCGCCCCAGCCGACCAGCGAGCCAGACACAACGGCACCATTTTCTGCCTTGGCAATGTCCTGCTGCATGAGTGGCACACGCTGTTCTATGGGACGCTTTTTCGTAAATTTCGGATCTGTGGGCAGCCAGAAATAGTCATCCGCGTCAAGAAAGGCAAAGTCCAGCCGCTTCGCCAGATACCGTCCCAGCGTAGATGCACCAGACCCGGATGCGCCGTAAATATGGATAAGTGGTTTCATGTTATTTCACCAGCAGACAGACCGTCTCGACAGTTGTTTCAGTTTCCAAGGGAAGTTCTTTCACTTCCTCACCATCAACAGGCACAGGAAAATTGAATACGATCTTCTTTATCCAGCTTCCGTCTTTCCTTTTCTCCGGGAACATCTCAATTCGCTCGATAAAGGCCTTCATAAACTCCTTCTGCTCCGCTTCCGTTGCGGAATGGTAGACTTCATCAAATGCCAGTAACAAGCGATAGATATTGTCACCGGAAATCTTCTCCTGCTGTATGTTGCGGATCTGACTTTGCAATTCGCCAATCTGAACTTCGATTTCCTCTATGGTATCATACTGCTCATCATAGCGGCGCTGCAAGTCTAAAATCTTTCTGTCATAGTGGACATCGTTGATGTCCAAGGTATCCGTCTGACGCTCCAAGCGACTTTTCGTTCCAAAGGCTTGCTTTAGCTGCCCTTGCAGAACGGCGATCTGCTTTTCCATATCCTCTGTATCAACCGCCGTTCCGATTTTCGCTTGAATCGCTTCCACAAACCGGGGATTGTTAACCATAGCAGAAATAATCTTCGCCACAAATTTATTGATTTCCGTCTGCTCGATATTCAGACGGAAGCTGCACTCATGCCCGGTAGGTGTAACCGTATTTTTGCAGTAGTAATAATACCGTGTTTTTTTGTCCTTGCTGTGCGCCTTGGCGATATTGCCGTACATACTCTTACCGCAGCATGGGCATTTCAAGATACCGGACAGGATGTGTGCATGGTCTGGATTGTTGACCTTTTCCCGCTTGAAAGAATTGATCTTGCGCTTTTCCTGTGCCAGATGCCAATCTTCTTCGGAAATGATAGCTTCGTGCTGTCCTTCATAAACCGGGAACTCCGACTGCT
>OODS01000540.1_pt1 | contig 29550 bp, 28 predicted proteins | sample 1671531 | NCBI WGS metagenome assembly OODS01 (sample SAMN06348166, study PRJEB24527) | human gut metagenome | biome: human gut; feature: ankylosing spondylitis patient; material: feces | host: Homo sapiens | place: China | collected 2015-10 | reverse complement strand
AGTCTCACCAGCAATGCACCTCTGATCATTGCATTTACTAATGAAGAAGGCCAGCTGATCTATTCTAATAAACCGCTTACCAGGATTCAGACAGCATCCTTACAGCAGCAGAAAGTGGATTATGATCACAGAAGCTGGCTGTGTTTTTCACAGACCTTAGAGCATTACCCCTTAACGGTCCATGTGCTGCTGTCTGCGTCTTATATTATAGACCGTATAGCTATTTTCCTGTTTATGGCCGGGGCCTGCTGCCTGCTGTGTTCCATTCTGGGCTATGTCATGTTTAAAAAAAATAATTACTGGATCGAACGTCCCACCTACCATATCAAGGCAGTCCTTGGAGAATTGAAAGTGGGCAATTTAAATTCACGGTGTGAGCCCTTAGTGATCCGTGAGTTTAATGAGATCGGAACTTCTATTAATGCCATGGCAGCACAGCTTCAGGAGACCATCCGAAATGAGTATGAGCTGAAACTGGCTCAGAAGAATCTGCAGCTTCAGGCACTGCAGTCCCAGATCCAGCCTCATTTTATTATTAATACCATTTACAGTTTTATTACATTAAACCAGATCGGGGAACAGGAAACTTTAAATGATGCCTTTTACTCCTTTGCCCATCTGCTGCGGTATGTACTTAGCCGCAGCCGGGAGACTACTCTGGGGGCAGAGCTGGACTTTTTAAATGATTATTGTTCTCTTTGTCTGCTGCGTTTTGGAAACAGGCTTTCTTATGAGATCAGCTGCCCGGAAGAGTTAAGATCTCTTTCCATGCCAAAGCTGCTTTTGCAGCGGCTTCCCCATCTCGCACTGCGATAGCAGCAGCTTTCGCTGACGGCAGAATTGGTTGATCGGGAGCAGCTGGCAGCTTGGCAAATGCTTCTCGTCGCACAGAAATACGGTGATCCCATGATCGGCCATCGCTGCCGCCGCGTGGACAGACAGGGTGACCTGCTGAGATTCGATGAGAACAGACGAAATATCCTCCAACGGAACCGTGATTTTTTCCGCCTGTTCGATGACCAGCTGTTCTCGCTGTACACTGAGCCGCGCGGGGTTCGCCAAAAAGATATTCCGATATTCCATCTCAGCCCTCCTTGGAAAATGTCATCCGTTTTTCGGGGAGATCTACTTTGTAATAGTTTCCTAATACGTCCACCTGATATTTTTCGATGGATTGCAGAGTCTTAATGCCTAAGCTCGGCTGTAAATATCGTCGGTCATGTGTTTCCACAGAGATCTGTGCTACCGCAATGCCTGCGCTCCGGTAATAATACATTCCCTCCTGCCGAACGATCTCCTTTTCGCCTGTACCTCCCTTTGCAAGATTCAGCTTGATCCCCTTGCGGCTCTGGATGCGTACCAGATCTCCGGGATAAAGAGAGAAGACAAAGTTTTCGTCCTTCATTTTCTTCCACAAATTATACGGTTTCATCGCCACAGCCGCCTTGTTAGGCAGGCTTTCCTTCTTCGTATCCGCCACATAAATGGGAACGAAATAGTAGCCGTCGCCCTCCACATAAAATACGTCGATTCGCACCATGCTGCCGTTGGCCGCGATGCCGTCTCGAACCGGCAGTCCCACCGTGGCTTTCTCGCAGATTTTCACCTTGTCTACCCGCGGCCCCGGCGAACCATCCTTCTTGGGCTTATAGAACGGCTGGGCAAAGGCCTTCGCGCCATCGCCGCCGAAATCTTTCAGCCGCGCCAGCAGCGCATCGTATAGCAGTGTATCACTTGCCGGATTATAATACCCCTCGATCTCACCAAATTTATTGAGTTTCAGATTCGTCAGCGGCGTTTTCGTCACGGTGAAGCCATCGCCGCCCTTGCTGCTGCGGATGGTCTCCGCGTGGGCCGCGCCCGTCACCTTATGGTTCGGCATTCTGGAAACAAAAACAGGCTTGATCTCCTCATCGCTTTCGTATGTCTCAAGCTTCAGCAGGTCGATCTGATGCCGAGGGTCGATGGGGTCGAGCCGGGCTTCCAGCTCCTGACGGAAGCGCTCCCACGGCTTCGGGAATGGGTCGCGCCGCGCTTCCTGCGGCAGTTCGATCATCTCGCCTGTGGCGGGATCGACATAGCCCGCAGGCGATCTTTCCCATGTCTCCCGGTGCTTGTTGTACGCGGTCAGGCGCTGTACCAGACCGGGGGTGGTCGCGGCGATCACCGCGGCGTCCAGACAGTGATGCAGGTCGCCGTCCTCGCGGATCTTCTGCACACCCCAGCGGCCCCGGAGCATGGCTGTGACCGCGCCGTTCACCGCCTGCACCGGCTTTTTCCGGTAGTTGGACTCCGCAAAGGCGAGGTGATCCCGAATCAGGTTATAGACGGCTCTTGTGATGTACTGTGTGTCCTTGAGGTTCCGGTCAATAAACCCGGAGCTTTCCTCCTCGGTCAGCCGCCTTTTCAGCAACTTCTGCCGCTTGCGGTAATTGTGGATCAAATTTTCCACCCGCACCTCGTAGCCGTGCCAGCGCGCTTCGTCCTGTCCGAAATACTCGTAGGGCAGGCGGTTCCCCTTCTGCCGGTTTTCGCTGGCCAGCACCAGAACCTTGTTCTGATAGCTGTCGTCAAAGCAGCGGCTGTATGGGATGATGTGATCCACATCCGCATAGCCCGGCTCGAACAGGCGGGCTATGTCGAGGTTCTGGCCGGAATACAGGCACACGCCGTCCTGCTCCCGGTACAGCTTGAACTTTACGATGTCCAGGCCGGTGGCGTGGTCTCCCTTATATTCCGCGATTTGATCCTTTGCCCGCTCGTTGGCCGCGCGGTTATCATCCTGACGCTTTTCCATCTTGCGGCGCTCATCGAAGGTCCGGCTCATTTCACGGGCCAGCTCGATGCGCACCACATCCGGCGGGCCGTAGGTGCGGACTACCGCGTTGATGACCTTGATGGTCTGGGATACCGCTCTGCGGACCACCGGGTTCGTAATCTCATCCATATCCGTTAGGGAAAGCCGATTCTTCCGCTGTTCCGGGTGCAGGCCCCGATGGTCGCCGTAGACCCGCGTGCACGCTTCATCGTAGCGCAGTCCTTCTTCCAGCAGCGGAATGAGCTTCTGCATCGCCTGAACGGAAAGGCTTCCGTATTTGCTGAAGGACAGCGGCAGCAGCGCCTCGTCAAACTGCGGCGGAATACCGGCCTCCCTCAGCGCCGCTATGCGCTTCGCGTCGCTTTTACACTCCGTCAGGATGGTGGCAACGGCATTGAGCTGCTCCTCGGTCAAGGTGCCGATCGCGCCCTTGCCCACCTTGTCCAGCGCCGTCCGCATCTTGTGGTAGGACTGCATCTGCGGCCACTTGCGTTTCTCCGCTTCCTCTTTCGTTTTCTCGCCGTAATAGAGACCGTGAAAGAACACATCATCATCCAGATTCAGCTTCTTGCGGATCTGTCCATAACTCAGCGATGCCGAGCGGAGCGCCGCGCTTTTCAGCACTTCACGCTGCGCGGCATCCAGCGGCTCCGGCGGCATGCCCATACCGGTCAAGCGCATGCGGCTCAAGTCCTGCAAAAGCTTGAAATACTCAAATGTGTAGGTCGCCTTTGCCGCTCTCTTCTCATCCGGCTCGAAGGTGCAGGCACCCACCCTTTCCCCGATGCCGCCGGAAAAGGGACTGTCTCCGCCGGGGCCTTCGTCAAAGCTGCGCTGGCTTTCCAGAATGGAGAGATAGGCAGTCTCCATATACTCGTCCATCCAGGCCGTGCCCAGCCTTCTCTGGGCGGCGAAGATCTGCCGCACCTCGTCCACGATGGCCGCGCGCTCCACGGTGAACCGGTAATCCTCCGCCTTATTGCGGGTCTGGTGATAGCGCGTGCCGTCCGGATGTTTCTGCCAGAACCGCTCATCCCGATACATCATCTCGCCTACCGTGCGGTAGCCGTGCTCGGCCATGCAGCGGCGATTTTCTTCGATGGCAGTCTTGACCTTCCCTGTCTCCTTTTCGTCCTTCGCCGCCTCCGCGGTGCTGTTGGACTTGTAGCCGCGCCGCTGGGCAAGATGGATCAGCACCCGAACCGCTTCCTCCTTGGTGAGCGGGCGGTCCAGTGCCTCAGCGCGCAGCTGGTAGGGCGATTTTTGGAAGCCGCTGGCGGCATACATGGCCTGTATATCCGCAACCGGCATGATGCCGTGCTGCTCCATCAGGTAACGGATGCGTTCCAAACGGTGCCGATGGCGGCGCAGACGGCGCCGGGCGCTTCTTGCGTCCCGCCGGGGAGCCGCAAGGCTGGCGCCGGTTTTTGGCTGCTCCGCCTTGTCAAAAATACGCACGCCTAAGTCCTGGATCCGGTCGGGTTCTCCGTTCGGCTGATTTCGGAGGACTGCCCAGCCGACAGAACCAATGCCTATGTCCAATCCAAGCGCATAATGAAATTCCGACATCTGAGAGGGCTCCTTTCCTAAAATACGAAGATACCCCGGCCGATAAGGCCGGGGTAGGGCTTCGAGGTGTTCTACCTTATCGTAGTAACACGATTTTCCCTCGTAGTGGTATAAGGGTATTTAAAGTGTACGCTTTTTCCTAAAAAATGTCAACATTTTTATATATTTCAGCAGGGACAGATCCGCCAGCGCCGGGCTTACAGAAAAAGTCATCTACATCCGGCCGCACGCGTAATCGAAACAGCCCTGCATCGCGGGCAAAGCTTTTTCTTTACGAAAAATTCAACGAAAACCGGAAAGAGCCCTATGTAAATGGCAGATGATCTCTGCCTGTTCCAATGACCGTAAACGCAGGATCCACGAAAATCGGTTCTCCTTGGTTAAACATGGAATTCAAGAATGTCAAGCAGTTTAGGTAAGTTAGTTCCCAAATGATCGAACAATTCGGGAAAGCTGCCAGAAAAACTCTCTGCGTTTTTTATTGCTTGCGGAATACCGGGATAGTAGAGTTTTCTGAATTTATCTGAAGTAATTGTTTTTGCGTGATGAGCGCGCTTTGAAACTTCACAGCTGACCTTTATCGAGGAGGAAATCAATTGCTCGCCTACAGAAACATCCTGCGAGTTGCTTCAGATCCGCACAAGAGCATAACGCCTGCGAAATCCTGATTGACGGAAAGATCTCCATGCGGGAGCGCCACGGTCTGAGAAACCGGGAGGAATGACATGACCCTGACCCGTGAATTGCTGGACACCAGATATGCCTGATGGTTCCATAACAAGGGCAATGCCGAGCAAGCTAAACGGGAGATTTTGATGATTTTCTCTAAAGAACTGGACGATTGCTTCGAATGGACCGAACAGGACATTTATGAACAGTCCAGAAAAATTATCTTCCGCTGGGACAACGCCTAACAAGCAAGTCAGAGGGGCTGGCCTCCGAAACAGCTGTGGCTAAATCTCCGGACACATGTAGCTCACACGCCGGAATTTACACGTCTTTTCGCATACTGCCTGCCGCAAATAATTTAAGATCGCCACGCCATCATCCGCACCTACGCCCGACACGAATAGCGGGACGATATAACCCAGTAGCGGCCCTTGTAATGAGAGCGTGTTCCGCATCTGATTGCAATAATGTATTCAGAGCATCAGCAAAATCGCTTGGTTAGGTTCATGGTCTCCACTTCAGGATGCCGAAGCGCACGTTGCCCTCACCGTTAACGACCTTCCCTTTTTACTCGACATTTTCCGGAGCATCGTCTATAATCTGGAGCAGAATTGTTTACTGAGGAAGGTGTATTCGCCGTGAAAATGATCGACCCCACCGCCATGTCCCGCTTCACCGCTCTGCGGGAAGCTGCCGGAAAAATCGACCGTCTGGTCCCCCACGTCCGCCTCATGGAGCAGCCGCCCCACGAAAGCCGGGATACCGCCTCCGTGGCTTTGGAATTCCCCACGCCGCTGGTGGTGCTCAACTCCACCATCCGGCAGGCGCTGTCCTTCCTGTTCTCCGCCTGCGACACTGTGCAGACGGACAAGACAGAGCGCGGCATCTGCTTCACCTTCACTGTTTCCAAAATGTGGATCACGGAGGACGCGGAATGAACCGCCCCTCGGATGTCGAAAAGCTGTCCTCCGACAAGCGCCTTGCGTGGCGTGCACTCTCCACTTTAGGTACGCAGCTCCTCCTCATGGATGCCGCCCTTTCTGTGGAGGAGGCCTCGCCGGCAGCCGGTATGCCCACCGCCACGGTCACGGTCTCATTCCAAACGGCCACACGCTTGCCAATGGACCCACGGTTGCAATGGGGATGCTTTCTAATCATGCAGATCTCCTGCACTCCTATTGTGACGAGGAGGGCTGCATCTGCATGGAATACGTTTTAAATCTCACATGGACAGAGGGCGCCCCTTCGTGAGCGCCCCGCTCCCCTCTCACCTCAATGTTGGCCCCCCTTGGCTTCATTGAACAGGGGCCGAATGTCTGCGTCCCGGGTCCCCCTGACAGCGGTAAGACCTATCTGGGTAAAAGGAATGAGTCCTGCGTTTGGATACGCAGGACTCATCCCTTTTTCACTCATTTTTTAAGGCTGAAGCAGTTGGCCGCAACGTAGACGCGGTGTTCCTCACGGTTAAGTTCTGTGATTATTCAGAGACGCTCTCTGTGCGTTAGGAACACCGGTTAGAGCTGTTATATCGTCTTTTCTCCATAGATACCGTTCCGGACAATACCAGTATTCTTCTTTGCGTTTTTTGAAGATCCGGTACGGCGCATCCAAGGAATTATCATAGATATGGCACACATCGCAAAGCGGAACCAGTTCATGAACAAGGGCCAATGCCTTATCATAGCGGGAAATTATCTTTTCGGTTGGAACACCATGACCGCCGGCGGAAACTCGGGACGCCACACGGGCAACATTGATTTGCGGGTCGGCTGTCAGGACATAATAACAGCGAACGAAAAAGCCGGCATCTTTGGCTCGCTTGAGGAGTTTTAGGTTCCGGTCTGTGGACAAGACGGTCTCGAAGCAAAACCCCTTGTGTTTATCCAAGTAATCTTCACGCCGCTTTTCTGCGATTTTGGCAGCCTCCATATTATCACAATCCAAGACTCGCTGAATCTCATCTGACATAAGGAAGCATCGGAGGGCGCAGCAGATCTGTTATTGTACTCTTACCGGAACCGTTTGGCCCTGCAAAGACAACAATCTCCGGCTTTTTAATCGGATTATTTTCCATATCGACCTTTTTTTATAGCCTCTCCCACAAGGGTCTTGGTGCCATCAGCGTGTTCCATATAAACCTTGCCGCTTTTCGGGTCAAATCTTGCAATAGGCTGATTCAAAAGGCGCTTTTTTTCCAACTCGTTCTTCACAGCTAACCGCGCGTTTCGAACAACGATACCATCATGCGGGACAGGTGCAGACATACCATATACTCCTTTCACATTCTCTCGATACAGCAATAAATCAGGTGCGTTTCATACATTTTATCATCGTCAGTATATCACGAAGGCACTGTGTTTACAACAGCCAAAGTACAGCCGGTGCGGCTTGGGAGATAATAGTCCCCCTATCAAGGTCAATGCGGACATTCTTTCACTCCCCTGCCAGTCTAATCGTCTTTCACATTGAGACATACCGGATGCCACATACGCAGGAGTCCTATGTGCAGCAAAAAGCACGGCCTGGGATCTTTTCCCAGGCCGTGCTTCTATCATTACCGGATCGCGTCTTTGAATGCCTGCCCCGCCTTGAATACAGGGGCCTTGGATGCGGGGATCTCCACGATCTCCTTGGTGCGGGGGTTGCGGCCGGTACGGGCGGCCCGCTCTTTGACCTCAAAGGAGCCGAAGCCAATCAGCTGCACCTTCTCGCCGGACTTCAAAGCAGTCTCGACCGTGGTGATGAACGCGGCCAGAGCAGCGTCACAGTCCTTTTTGGAAAGGCCGCTGGTCTCAGCCATGGCGGCGATCAATTCAGTCTTATTCATTGTATTTTCTCCTCGTATTGTATTTTTCGCTGGTATAACGCAATTATACAGGACATATGGCAAAATAGCAATCTCCGCTTGATTTTTCAGGCCCGGCAGCGCAAAAGGCTCCGTCATCCTTGTCCACGGCACGCTTTTTGTGCTCTGCCCTATCAAAACTCCAACAAATAGTTGCAGTTGGTACTGCTGAAGAAGTCGCGGCAACACGCAAATCTGTTTCCGTGCTATTGGCAGAACGCAACCAGATGTGCCGGCTCAATAAGTAACTTTTAAGAGAATGATTCTCTGCCGACGCTCACCATGATAAGGAAAAATAGGGTACGGTACAACAATTTTACTGTACCCTACTTTAACAAGTTAAATGGTGAAATTTACAGCGGAAATAGAGGCACCCGCAGCAATTTTACTGTACCCTATTCTGAGAAAAACTCATTCATTACAGCGTCCAGCCGCTTCTTCAGATTCTCCAGCGGAAGTTCCAGACGGTCCGCTGCCCGCTGCAGATAATCCTCGTCCAAGAGCGGGCCGCAGCGATTGATCGTCGCAGCCAACGCATAGACAGCACCTTTGAGATAGCTCTCCTCAAGCTGCTCACAGCACGCTCCGTTATATTGCGTCCGGTAAATCGCCATCGTTATGCGGTGCTTGATTTTATCGTCAATTCGTTCCGTGGCAGCGGTACCGTCAATATCATCCCGCCAGTAATACCGAACCAGCCGCTCCGCATCCGCCTGCGGAAGCTCCTGGAGCAGCGCACGCAAATACTCACAGGTGCCTGCTTGGTCAAGCCCCATAACTTTACAGACCCTGACCGCGCCCCTTGCCTGCCCCTCCTGCCAGAACGACTCCTGTGACCACCGAAGCCGAAGTTCCTGAACTTGCTTTGCCATCCGAGACCGCATAGTGTCCCCCCTCCTTTACGCAAAATCTTCCCGCCATATTGCTTTTACACAGGGTTGATGCATCACTTTTCTTCGGGATGCTCCATCTCTTTCAGCTTGGCGTCCAGTCTCTCCCTCAGTTCTCCCAGAGAGAGGTTTAGAGAATCCGCCTCATTCTGGAGACAGCTATCGTTAAGGGAGATCCCATAGTCCTTGATGACCTCTGCCAGTGCTTTTACAGCGCCATTGATATAGCCTTCATCAAAGGACTTGCAGTATTCTTCCCCGTACCACACACGGTTGATCTCCCTGTCCGTGCGGCGGTCGATTTCATAGTCGATTTTCGCCACAGCATTTGCACTGCTTTCTTCCTTCCAGTAATACCGGGCGAGCCGTTCCGCGTTCTCCTGCGGAAGCTCCGGGAGCGGGGCCTGCAAATGCTGTAAAGCGTCCGCAAAGTCCAGCCCCATGGCCTTACAGGTCCTGATCGCGCCTCTGGCTTGTCCCTCCTGCCAGTATAGTTCACGGGCCCACTGAAGCTGAAGCTCCCTCATTTGGTCCATCGTCCAAAGCAACATGACGTGCTCTCCTTTCATGATTTCTCGCAAGCCCCCGGCTTTAGCCGGGGGGTTACCGGCTATTCGTCCAACAATGGGTATTCCTTGAATGCCAGCATTCCGATCTTCTTTTCCAAGTTCTTTTCTCTTGTGTTTCTTCTTTTGCTTTATACCACAATACGGCATTTGTGTCAAAACGCGAAGTCAAAACACAAAATTTGACGGCAATTTGGATTTGAGGTATCATATTTGGATAAAATGAAGTTATATCTCAATTTTATGACAGGCAGAGCACTTGGCCAAAGTCCCACTGCCGAATCAACAAAGGCCATTGGCACAGTGAGAACTGCGTCAATGGCCTTTTTGCACCTTGAACTACGTCCCTGGCCGGACACAGAGATGCTCAGACGGACAGCGATGAGCATGAACGCTTGGTTCATTCGCTTTGCAACAAACTGAATGCAGTGGAGGTAAGCAATATGGTATTCCAAGTTACCGTATATACAGAGGATGATGGCAGCACCACACTCTCCATGGATGATATGGACCTTGCTGTCAATGCGTCTTCGAAAGAAGAGTCCATCAAAACGCTGTGCCGGGATATGGGGGAGTATGCGGAGGAATACCGCAAAGCGTTTGCCGTGTATTCCGGAGCGCCTAACAGAGCCGCACACGCCCCTCTTGTGAAAGAAATACTGACCGCAACGCCGCAGGAACTGCGCGATGCCCTCGTGTTTCACTCGGAGCAGATGCGTCCAAACCATCCGCACAGAACCGTCACGGAGCGTTTGGAGGAATACTACCATACGCCCGTAGATCAAATAAACCCCACAAAAGAAGATGAGATCAACTGGGGCAAACCGCAGGGAAATGAGATTTGGTAACGCATTCGAGTCAGGGCTTCACTTTGCCAGCGTCTCATACGCGGTACGGTTTTTCTCCATGAGCTGCTCGGAAATCTTCTTCACATCTTCATCACTTGCCTGACAGGGCTTCATTTGGAGAACCAAGCGAATAAATTCTTCCCGGTCTTTGATAATGGTATAGGGCGCATATTCGCCGTATGCGGCAGGGCGGCTGATGGTAACGAGCTGTAAGTGCTCTAAGGAAGTTGCCGCCTGCAAATCGTGCTTCAGCTCGACGAGCTCGGGGCCATGCTCTACGGGCATGGCGTAGCATCCGTGTTGATAAAAGTTTTTCGCAACCAGATAAGGCATATCAATGTTCCTCTTTCGGATGTGCTTGATAGGCTTCCAGAATACCGGAAGGGCCTTCCCGCCACATTCCCGTCTCCAAATCATAGATGGCATCGTAGACCGGTGATTTTATCAGCTTTACTAATGCATCGATCCCTAAGATCCCCCTGCTCCGCGGCAAGCATTTGTGCCGCCATGGTAAGGGCTCTGTCAGCCGTGAATTTTTTTGAGGATGCTCTCATGGGAGCATCCCTTTTTTGAAATTTTAAGGCATGGATGGCTTGCTCTGTCCTGAAGCAGTATTGTCCTGACAGCTGTTCCGGGAAAATATGAGAAAGGGCGGAATTTATGGCATCTGCACTTTCTGGCGTCCCATAGGATTCTGCCAGATAGACTGTCAGAATCATGCTTGTATGGTCATCAGGACGCTTTCCGATTATCACATCATAATCGGAATATCTGCTGAGAATATTCTGTGTCAGCTGCTCCCTATAGACATCGTTTTTGAAATTTACTGCGGCAAATTGAAGCCACTCTGCCGTTGTAGACTCGAACCGAAATACCTTCAGGGGAACGGTTTCATCCAATTCGAATGTCGAAACGACACCCCTGTCATAGTCTGACTTCTTTTCCAAAAGTCTCTGCTCCCGCCGCACACGGGTACGGGCGGCAGCTGCTGCCTGTGCAGAATCAGGGGTCAGATAGAAGCCAGAGCCGAGTTCTTTCTTTGCAGCGTCCGTTTGCAGTTTCGGTTCAGTGACTGTGCGGTTGCTTCCGTGATAAAGAATCATTCTATGGTCACCCCGTTATTTCTGAGCAAAGCATCGATGTCATTCAAAATTTCGCCATCGCCGTCAAGCTGTACCGACTCGCAGCAATCCGAAAGGATTTCAAAAACCTCATTTTCTTCAAAAAGCTGGAGCGCAGTCATTTTGTCCAAAGAGTGACGCTTCATAAATTTTTGGAAGAGACTGAGCTGCGTATAAAGCACATCGGATTCGCTGTATTCAAATGCATCCATAGGCAGCCTCCTCTTCATTTGCCGCAAAAACACGCAATAGTTTTATTCAGCGGGTACAATTAAAATTGTCCGTTGATATAACGCAATTATACCGAACCTGCGGCAAAATAGCAACATATCGGTACGCCCCGCAGGGGTTCTGTCAATTTTGAGAGTTCTCCCCGCCGTCACACAGCATCGTACCTCTGCTTCCGGCTTTTGGGAGATTCCGGGAGCGTCATGGCCAGCTGCCCGGAGGAGCCGGCCCATACCCGCAGCCGATAACGCCGCCCGGATCGCCGACACAGTTTCCCATTCTTACACGCAGCTTTTGCGATCTGCGTGTCACGTTCTCCTACTTACGAGGTCTTGATCTCGTTTGCCGCAAAATACCGGCAGCCGTATCCGTGTCTGCCAGCGTTCATGCGGGCTGTATATGTCTCACGTGAGTTTTGGCCGGGTGTTTCTGTCGGGCGCCGCACGACCTTGTCTCGCGTGAAAAAGGCAGCTGCCACAAAAATAAGCCTTTTCGCTTACTTGTGGCAGCTGTTCTTTGTGCGGTCTTATATCAATGAATTTATCAGGACGCTTCTATCAATGTGCTGAACTGGTAGATTTTCTGGCTGGACTTTTCGCCGGTCTTCCAGAAGAATTTGCCGGTAAAGCCATATACAATGGCCAGTACAGGGCACAGCCAGCAGAACATGGCAAAGGGTAGATATGACATGGTGGATACCCCCAAGGTGCCCGCCATATAGGCGCCGCACAGAGACCACGGAACCAGAGGACTGATGATCGTGCCGGAGTCCTCCAAGGTGCGGGAGAGGGTCTGGGGCAGAAGGTTTTTCTTCTTGAACTCGCCGATATACATTCTGCCGCCCACCACGATTGCCAAGGTCTGAGATGCCGTTGCCATCAGCAGCAGCGTGCACGTCAGGACAACAGCGGTGACAAGCCCGCCGGTAGACTTCACCAGAGGATCCATTTTGGATAGCAGAGCCTCCAGCAAGCCGGTCTTTTCCGTGATGGAGCCGTACAGCATACCGAGGATGCCCAGAGCCGCCGTCCACAGCATACTTTGCAGCCCGCCTCTGTTCACCAGCCGGTTGAACTCGGGCAGCGCGGTGTCAATGGAGAATCCGCTGTCCAGAATATTCAAAATACCGGAGAGCGACTGCCCCTGAACGAGCATCGCCAACACCACAGCCACCAGAGTGGAGACCATCAGCGTGGAAATGGAGGGACACTTGCAGACCGCCATGACAATGACCGCCACGGCGGGCAGAAGCAGCAGGATATTCATGTGGAAGTTTTCCTGAATCGCCGCCGTCATCATGGTCACCATCTCGGAGTCCACGGAACTGGCATCATATCCCTGTGGTGTAGGTTTTGAACGCTTAGTACATCTTATAAATGTTCCGGCCATCCGCAGGAGAAATTGACGCCATCTGCAGGAATCAAGATTGGGATGACATCTCGCCAATTTCTCATTATTGCCGCTTTAAGTCAATCCTCCATGCCGTTGGGGCGGATGACCAGCTTCAAAACGCTATGATCCAGTACATCCTCAATGGCCTGCGGGAACTGTTCCAGCGTATACAGCCGTGTCACCAGTTTGTCCAGCCGCACCTTGCCGCTGGCAATGGCATCCACCGCTCTACCGAACTCATGCACCTGGCAGTAGGAGGTGTAATACTGCAGCTCATTCCGATAGAAATACGCAGGATTGATGGTGATGTTCTCATCATCCTTGGTGGAGCTGAATTGCAGCAGTCTTCCCTGCTTCTTCAGAAGCTGGAAGCAGTCCGGCAGGACAGAGGCGCTGCCGGTGGCATCCACAATTGCGTCCACGCCATAAGGGAAGCGCTCAAAGACAGCCTTTTTATGGATCTCCGGGTCCTTCCGGTCCATGAGGATCGTATCCACACCGTAGCCATTCAGCACATCCAGTTTGGACTGCGTCGGGGCCAGGCATACCACCTGATTGGCGTTGGAGTGTTTCAGGAGCTGGGCCAGAATCATGCCATTGGGCCCGGCGCCGAATACCAGAACGTCTTCGCCGAACTTCACGTCCAGCCGATCCATGGCGTGAATGCAGCAGGCCACCGGCTCTGTCATGCAAGCTTCGTTAAAAGGGATCGTGTCCGGAATCTTGAACAGGGAATTGTCCTTCACCTTTACATACTGTGCAAAACCACCCGGAATGCTGTGTCCCACGGACTGGAAGTCCACGCAGTGGGTGTACATCTCCCGTTTGCAGAAATAACATTTGCCGCAGGGCACTGCGTTGTCCGCAGTGACCCGATCGCCGATGTTCCAGCCCTTGACGGCACCACCGATCTTATAGATATAGCCAGCAAACTCGTGGCCCGTTGTGATGGGATAGCGGCCCAGTTTATGGCCAGTGGTGTGGTGACGGCGGTCCGCACCCTTGCAGATGCTGGCAGCCATGACCTTGATAATTACCTCGTCTTCCCCGCACACAGGCATGGGGAGTTCCCGAATGCTGCATGCGCCGGGGCGCTCATAGACCAGAGCTTTCATTGTCTCCATAAATACAACTCCTTCCCTTCTCAAGCAATCCGAACCGCTTCAGACGCACCCTGAAACAGCCGAATCTTAGCCGCCGCCAATTCCGTTACCTGCTGGGCCGCGCTGCGGTACATCGTGTAGATGTTTCTCTCGCCTACGGCGGCTTCCAGCCCCTCCATGAAAGCATTCCGGATCTCGGTGGCAACATTGATCTTGCGGATGCCGATGTTGATCGCCCTTTGAATCATATCGTCAGGAATTCCGGAGCCGCCGTGAAGCACCAGTGGCGGCGGATTTAGGTCTTGGCAACGCTGGAGAAGATCAAAGTCCAGCTCCGGAAGTCCCTTGTACATACCGTGGGCATTGCCGATGCCGATGGCCAGGGCGTCCACGTCCACCTGCTGGATGAATCGCTCCACTTCGTTCACATCCACCAGATTCTTGTGATCGTGCCGGATTCCATCCTCCACACCGCCAATGGCACCAAGTTCTGCCTCCACGGATACCCCGACAGCGTGAGCTGCTTCCACCACTTTTTTCGTGATTGCAACATTTGTCTCAAAGGGCATGTGCGACCCATCGAACATCACAGAGGTAAAGCCCGCGCGGAGGCATTGGATCGTCTGCTCATAGCTGACACCGTGATCCAAGTGCATAACTACCGGAACCGTTGCGCTGTCCGCAAGACGGCGCACCACATCCGCCAGATGCAGCATCTGCCCCGCGTTGATCGCTCCCTGTCCAATGGTTAAGATCACCGGACAGTGATAGGTCTCTGCCGCCGCCATGATAGCCTCCGGGATCTCAATATTATCAATATTGAACCCCGGAATGGCAGTTTTGGTTTCAGAGGCAATTTTCAGAACCTCTTTCAAAGTTGTTAGCGCCATAGTTTACGTCCCTTCTTTTTACCGCTTATACGTCATCCTGAAAACTCAGTTTCGGCTGTGACCGAATGAATTTTTCAACGTCCTCACGCCTCTTCATACCGGCAGTTGCGCCTGCCGCCTGGATCACAAGGCTGGAACAGGCTGTAGCCAACGCCGCACAGTCCCTTGGTTCTTTTCCTTCTCCCACACCGGTCAGGAATCCGGAACAGAAAGCATCTCCAGCCCCGGTAGTCTCCACGACGTGCAGGCCGACGTATGTTCCGGCATAAAATGCCTCATTTTTGTTTTTGAAGTAAGATCCCCGGCTCCCCAGCTTGATGGCTACGTTTTTGACTCCTTGCTTCAGGAAGAAATCCGCAATGTCCCGCGGCTCCTGGCGGCCAGAAATCGGAGCAGCCTGCTCAATGCTGGGCAGAAAATAGTCCAGATATGCATAGCACGGATCCAATATGCCGGTCCAGCGTCCAGAGCGGTCACTGGTCACATCCATGGAGGTAATCACGCCCCGTTCCTTTGCCGCTCGGAGCAGCTTCGCCGCCCCTTCGCCGTCGAATTTAGGGAGATGAAACGTTCCGGCGATTTGTAGCAGATCAATATGATCCAGCAGAGAAAGGTCGCAGTCCTCAAAACAAAACTCAGCGCTGGTTCCGGGGTCCTGTAAAAATGTCCGGTCACCTTGGGTGTTGACCAGGATCAGGGATTTTGTTTGATCGGCTGTGGTAGACCGCACAGCGTACCCCATGTCAACGCCCGCCGCCTCAGCCATCCTGGCCACATAGCTGCCCATCTCATCGCGGCCCAGCCGCCCCATATAGGTCACTTGGTTGCCCAGTCGCGCCAAATTGATGGCATTGTTGTTAGCATCACCGCCACTGGAAAAACGGATCTCCCGCACCAGCTGCGTGTCGTTTTGGAGCAGCACCTGCTCCACCGGACGCACGATGATATCCACCAGCATTTCGCCGACACAAAGCACTCTCATGGCTGCGCTCCTTTAAAATGCGTGCATCGCTTCCACGCAGGCGTCCAGCGTTGTCAGCGGGCTCAACTCAAAGGCGAAGATGCCGTCGAATTTCAGTTCATCCACCAGCAGACGCTTCAGGAATGGATAGTTGATCTCACCGGTGCCGGGTTCATGGCGGCCCGGTACATCCCCGATATGGATATAGCCAATGACGTCTGCGTTGGCCCGAATCGTGTTGGCCAGATCGCCTTCCATCAGCTGCATATGGTAAATGTCATAGAGCAGTTTCAGTCTGGGAGAATCCACCACCCGGATGATTTCCGCTGCCGACGCGGACGTTGTCATGTAGTAGCCAGGCTTTGCGTAGGTGCTGACTGGCTCCAGCTGAAGCGTCAGGCCGGCGTCCTCCGCCACCTCTGCCGCTGCCAGCAAATTCTTGGTAGCGGCAGCGATTTTGGTGCGCTCGCTGAGCTCATTGCCGGAAGTACACATCCGGCCTTCTTCCGCCAGGGCGTTTGAGTGGAGGACCAGATTCTTGCAGTCCAGTTCATGGGCAACCTCGGCAGAGCGCTTCAGATAGTCCAGAAACTCCCCGCAGTGGGCAGGGTCAATTATATTGTAATCCTTATCGCCGGAAAAACATCCCAGCTTCAGCTGGTTTTCCGTCAGCAGTTCTTTGATGCGCTTAACGTCATGCTGCTCCCAGGAGCCAAACTCCACATAGTCAAAGCCGGTTTTCCGGACCATGGCAAATCGGTCATAAAAGGGCAGATCAATAAAGAGCTTTTCAATACAAATCGACTTTTTCATAATTCCTCCGCAATTACTGTGCCTGCTTTTGGGCAGAGCGCTTTTTGACAGCTTTCATAATGATAGGAGACAGCAGTGAGATGACTGCGATCACCAGCAGTACCATCGCAATGGGGTGTTCCAGGAAAATGGAGAGATTACCGTCCGAGATCACCAGCGTCCGCCGCAGATTTTCCTCCACGGTTCCGCTCAGGATCAGTCCCAGAATGATGGGCGGCATGCAGAAATCCAGCTTGATAAGCACATAACCAACAATACCGGCCCCGATCATCAAAAATACATCATAAATATTGTTGTTGATTGCAAAAGTTCCCACGGCGCAGAACATAAACACAATGGGATTCAGCCACTTCATGGGGATCATGCTGATCTTGGCAAAGCCGCGGATTGCGCCGTAGCCAAGCAGGCACATCATGATATTTGCCACAAACAGGGAAATAATGATGGTATAAACCTTCACAGTCTGTGTGCTGAATAGCAGCGGTCCAGGGGTAATTCCTTGCATCATCAGCGCGCCCAGCATAATGGCGGTGACGGAGTCGCCGGGGATGCCCAGCGTCAGCAGCGGAATCATAGCGCCGCCCGAGACGGCGTTGTTGGAGGCTTCCGGTGCCGCAATGCCCTCCGGTGCGCCGTTTCCAAACTCCTCCGGATGCTTGGACCACCGCTTTGCCTCGTTGTAGCTGATCCAGGAAGCAATATCGCCGCCGGTGCCGGGGATGGCTCCGATGATCGTGCCAATCACGGAACTGACCAGAATTGTAGGAGCCGTTTTCTTGATATCTTTTTTGCTGGGCAGGATCTGATCCAGTTTCTGCTGCTTGGCTCGGTGCATTTCCTTAAGGGAGCTTTCCGCAGTCATAAAGCACTGGGAGAGGGCGAACAGGCCGATGAGAAGCGCAACGAACTGCACGCCGCCAATGAGATAAGTCGTACCAAAGGTGAAGCGGAACGTAGCAGACGTCGCATCCATGCCTACGGTGCCCAGCAGCAGGCCAAGCACCGCACCCAGCAAGCCTTTAATAATCGAATGAGAGGATACCGCTGTGACGATGCTCAACCCAAACACTCCCAAAGCAAACATCTCAACCACGCCAAAATTCAGGGCAACTTTGGAGAGCAGGGGTGCCGTAAACAGCAGCGCGCAGGCGGAGAACATGCCGCCAAAGGTGGAGGCCATGGTGGAGATGCTCAGGGCCCGTCCAGGCTGTCCCAGTCTGTGTGCCATGGGGTATCCGTCCAGGCAGGTTGCAGCAGAGTTGGCCGTGCCCGGTGTGTTGATAAGGATCGCGGTAATGGAGCCGCCGTAAATTGCACCGCAGAAGGTACCCAGCAGCATCATAATGCCCGTTCCCTTCAAGGAAAACGTAAACGGCAGAAGGATAGACACCGCCATCACAGCGGAAAGGCCCGGCATTGCGCCGCAGAGGATTCCGAAAAAGGTACCCACCAGCATAAAGAACAGTGCCGATGGAGTAAAGACAGCAGCCGCTGCCTGCAAAAATATGTTCATATTACAAATCCTCCTTTACGAAAAGAGTAGTCCCATGGGAAGAGGGACCCGCAGGGCCAGACCGAATACCAGATAAATAAACAGGCAGCTTCCCACAGCAAGTCCCACAAGGATCTTTTTGTTTCGCTCGCCGTGCAGCCACATGCAAAGCGGCATCATAAACAAAATGCCGACGTAAATTCCAAGGAAATACAGGATCGCACCAAAAACAATCAGCACCGCAAATAATTTCAAAACGCGGTGAAAGCCTTCCGTTCCAAAGGCGATGGGGACCTTTTCGCCTTCCGCCTGCTTGCCAAACAGCCCCTCTACGATAAGAGCCAGGGACAGCACGCCCATCATCAGCCCCAGAACCTTGGGCCAAAAACCCGGTCCCAGCGCATCCGTCATAATCTTGCCCACCATTTTCTGTGCCTGCATATACGCAAAAATGGACAATGCTAAAAAGACCACTCCGGTTATGACATTCGCTTTTTTCATATTAAAAGTCTCTCCTCACGGAAAAATAGGGTGTGCGGGTCGAGGGCCCAACCCGCACACCCAACAGCAGCAACGTGAAATTTGAAAGATTACTTCAAGATGCTCACATAATACTCATAGGCTTCTTTGCAATACTGGCTCATGCCGTCCATATCCCATACCTTGGGCGTCATCATCATAGGAGCGGTCAGGTCCGCATAGCTCTGGGAGGCCACAGCCTCGTTCAATGTGTCAGACAGCCACTGAACGATTTCGGGGTCCGTATCGCCCAGAGCGCCCAGGAAGCAGACGGAACGCAGGTTCATGTCCGCACACTCGGAGTAATTCTGAGCAATAGAAGGTACACCAGGCAGGGAGTCGGATTCTTCAGCAGTGGTAACGGCGATAGTCTTCAGCGTGCCGGCCTCAATCTGACCGGTAACCACGGTGACAGGGGCAAAAGTTGCGTCGCATTCGCCGGTAACAACTGCCAATGCGCAATCAGAGGAAGAATCATAAGTAACGGTTTTTACCTGCTTACCAAAGCCTTTGCTCAAGGCCACAGAAGCCAAACCACCGGGAGACCCTAATCCCGTAATTGCAACCGTAACAGCATTATCTCCGCTCTTAAGTTTTTCAATGAAGCCTTCCAAAGAACTGCAATCACCCTCAGCAGGGCCAATCAGGCAGTACGGTTCATCCTGCAAGCAAACGATTGGTGTAAAATCTTCTTCAATGACGATATTCGTCGCTTCAATGGCATGGTTGATAATCAAATCTCCATTGACGCCGGCAATGGTATAACCATCAGCCTTGCGGGTTAGCGCCTGCTCAGTACCAACCAGGCCGCCACCACCCGCAATGTTCTCAACCACAAAATTTACGCCTTTAGGTAAGAGACCGTCGGGGATACTCTCAAACAGCGCACGGGAAAGCTGATCCATTGTGCCGCCAGCACCATAGGGGATAATGCAGGTGATGTTGCTCTTGGGGAAGTCCAGCTGCTTTGCGGGTTCCTCCTGACCGGGATTCTGATTCTGGCTCTGATCCTGAGTCTGGGAGCCGCTGCTGCCGCCGCAGGCGGTGAGACTAAGAAGCATCAATCCCGCCAACAAGGTTGCAATTGCTTTTTTCATATCCAATTCTCCTTTTTTCTTGATATATAATTGGCATCCGCCAATTGGATACAATAATTCAAAGTTTGATAACCGCCTTGATTACATTCTGTCTGTTATTCATGGATTCATCAAAGGCGTCCTGAACGTTGGAAAAATCAAATTCGTGTGAAATGATCCCTCTGATATCAATGCGACCGGACGCAACAGCTTGTAGTGCGGTATTGAAGTTATTGCAGTATCGGTAAATCGTCCGAATCTGACCCTCTCGATACATCAAATCCATGAAGCGATAGGGTGTTTTTTCATTGATATTTCCCACCATAACCACAATACCGCAGCGCCGAACCATATCCACTGTTTGTGCTGCCGTCACTGGATTGCTGGCGACCTCAAATACAACATCAGCACCTTCTCCGCCTGTCAATTCCATCACGCGCTGAATTGCATCCTCCTCTGCGGCGTTAATTACCACATCCGCCCCTAACCTCAGAGCATTTGCAAGCCGTTTCGGATACAGGTCGCTCATAATCACTCGACTGGCGCCCATAGCCTTGCAGGCCATCATAGTTACCAAGCCGATACATCCTGCGCCAAGGATAACCACGGTCTTTCCCACGGTTACCTCCCCTTTTTCCGCAGCGGAAAGGCCCACCGCCAGCGGTTCAATCAAGGCGCCTTCCTTTGTGGAAACCTCATCCGGGAGTTTATATGCGTTTTCGGCAGGAATAGCAACATAATCACGCAGCATACCGTCATAAGGCGGCGTGGAAGGAAACACTACGTCCGGACACATGTTATAATGTCCTGAGCGGCAATAAACACACTTCCCACAGGTGATTTGCGGTTCGAAGCAAACCCGTTCTCCCACCTTAATAGACTTTACTCCATCCCCGACTTCCGTTACCGTACCAGCACACTCGTGTCCCAAAATGAACGGAAGTGGAAACGGCTTTCCCTTTCTGACGCCAGTCTCAAAAAAGTGCACATCAGAGCCGCAGACGCCAACATACTCCACCTTTAAAATTACTTCGCCAGGCTTTGCTGTCGGCATAGGAAGTTCCCGCATTTCTATTTTTTTCGGGCTTATCATATAAGCTGCCCGATTTCTCTGTTGCATACATCTGCCTCCATATCCGTAACTGTCTGTTAATTTGTATCGCACCGCGCGACGGCTAAATGATGGTCTTATTTTTATCATCTTATGGTAAAGTTTATCACTCATTATGAGTATGTTCAAGTGATTTTTTCTACAATATTCTTTTTAAGATTTTGTAGATTCTTCACAGGCAGGAAGCAGAGTTGCTTGTCCTCTCACATCTTTTTGGCCAATCGTTTTAAAAAGCTCCCTTGCTTTTTTCATTCAAATATGCTATAAATTTATCCATAGAACACAAAAACTTAACCACAATAGCGGAGGCTTTTATGCGAGCTGAGCGATTAAATGAAATGGAGCAGTACATCCTGGGAAAGGAAACTGTGTCTCTGGAGGATCTCTGCGATCAATTTGATATTTCAATGAACACGGTCCGCCGCGACATCAGCGAGCTTCTGGACCGCGGAAACATCCGCAAAGTCTATGGTGGAGTTTCTTCCACGCTGATCAACAGGCCTGTGGGGTTCTCCGTACGTAAACAAAAAAACAGCGAGGCCAAGCATGTCATCGGACAGCTGGCCTCCAAGTTGGTAAGCGACGGTTCTTCTATTTTCCTGGATTCCGGCTCCACCACGCCAACAATTCTACGTCATTTGAACGAAAAGAACGGTGTTACCGTAGTTACTCATAGTTTGACTGCGCTTTATGAGGCATCCACACTCCCGAACTTAAATCTGATTGCGTTGGGAGGGGTCTATAATGTCTCAACTTCATCATTTGCCGGCATTTCCACGATGGAAGCCCTGTCAAAAATGAGCATTCAGACTATTTTTATATCCGCCACCGGAGTAACGGTAGAAAATGGTCTGACCAACAGCACCTATTTAGAAGCAGAGATTAAGCGTAGCGTTGTACAACGGGGCAGCCGTGTTGTTTTAATGGCAGATCAGAGTAAATTTGGTAAGTCCGCAGTTATCAGTTTCTGCCCATTTGAGCATCTGTATGCAATTGTAACCGACAAGATGCCAACAAAGCCTTTCCTTGACGCAATCGAACGCTACGGAATCCGCTTGATCTGCCCGGGGCATGAGGGGGGGGCAAAAGATTCTGTTTTCCCTCTGTGACATACTGCTCAGAACTAAATATCGTGGTGAAACGCAAATTTTGTTAATTCGGTCATAATGCAAGGAACCTTGAGCAAAATATAGATTGGTGATAAACAAAACACAGTCGTAAGCGATAAATAACTCGTACCTTGACAAGAATGCCGACAGCCACTAGATCGTGGCTGTCGGCATTCTGTTAGGGTGTTTTCTTGCAGACATCGGGTAAGTTCTCAGACCAAGGCATCAGATCATGTTACCGCGTCTCAGATCAGTACGCCCGCACGCAACGATGATACCTCGGCTGGCTTTTCCATAAGAACGTTTGGTTTCGAAGACTGTACCCGGGACTTCATGTTGGGGTTCATGGAATACCTCCAAGAGTCCGGGCATGAGAAATCATCCTGCAATCAGCGCCTTGCCGCAATAAAATCTTATATGTGGTACGTGGCTGACGGGAATGTAACGTGGCAGCAAAATGCGCTCATGGTGTCAAGGGTTCCATTTCTCAGGAATCCAGAAAAAGAAAGGGAAACCCTTAGCGAAGAGTGCCTGAAAGCACTGTTCTTAGCACCAGGGAGCAGCAAGCGTGGAATACGAGATGCAACAATCATGATAATGCTTTATGATTCCGCGATCCGCCTTAGTGAACTTCTTGGCCTGAAATTGTCCGATGTGAACCTGAAAAAAGATTCTCCATATCTGAGGATCCAAGGAAAGGGCGATAAAGAACGTATCGTGTCCATATCTGACAATGCGATCGCGTATCTTGAGAACTATATGCAGCTTTACCACGGTACGGATTCCCCTAAAATGGATTATCTGTTCTATAGCGTCATACATGGGCAGCCACATAAGATGTCACCTGGCAACATAGCACGCATAATCAATAAATATGCGGATCAGATCAGGGAGCATTGCCAAGATCTTCCCGGCCGAGTGCACCCGCATATGTTCCGCCGCACAAGGGCGACTAACCTTTATCAGAGCAACGTCGAACTGGAGCTTGTTTCAAGGATACTTGGGCACGCATCGACACAGACGACGAGAATCTATGCGAAACCATCTGTTGCGATGCTCAGGAATGCTATGGACAAAAGCAATCCTGAGCTGAATGCTGAGAAACCCCTGTGGCCCGACGATGAAGAAGAACTCTCCAGAATCTGCGGATTGAGGTAAAATGTTACGCCCGCACGCAATGATGATACGGCTGAATCCTTTTGCGTCATTCAACAAGGTGCATCAGCTCCTTCACCTGACTTAGCAGCTCCGATGACACCGCATTGGATAATTCCAGCTCCACCTGTCCAAAGCGGATAACCAAAACAGGAACAAATGGATTTCTTCTCTTAGAACATTCCTGCGACGGCAATGCTTTGATCACAGGAAGCTCGGCCAGCACCGGCTGAGACTCTGCCTTTGTAATTTGCCTTACTTTTCCCAAGATCTCCTGCTCCCACCGATAATACGTCCTGGGGGAACAATCATTTTCCTCACACCAATGCTTTACGCTCATCCCGCTGCTTCTGCAATCTGCTACTCGACCTTTCCATTCCAGTAACTTTGCCTGATGCTTAACTGCATTTACGTTCATACCGTGCCCCCGTATTAGAAAGTCTCGAGAAGTGTCAAGAATACTCGACACTCTCCGAGACAGTATGACATATCTGTTTCCCACAGTACAGGTACGGGTTATTTAGCGCTTACCTTACGGTTTGCCGCTCAATAAGTTCAATCGCTTACCTCCGGACAGGACAAGCGTAAGCGTAAAATCTAACCACGTATAAAAGGCCGCCATCTCAAGGAGCCGTTCGCTCACTGAGATGGCGGTCTTTTATTTATGAGTCATATAGCATTCTTTCGGGGCATTTGCGGGAAGCAGCTTTTCGGCCCATGCCTCATCTGTTTCGCTTAGACCCGGCGCATTTTGCAGGAGCCAGAGCAGATAGCGGTACGGATCTAAACCGTTCTCCTTCGCCGTTTCAATCAGACTGTAGATCACACTGCTGGCCTGAGCACCACCAGGGGTATTGGCGAAGAGCCAGTTTTTACGTTTATGTGCTTAAGAGCATAAACGTAAAAACTTTATATTTTTTCACTGTCCTCTTGACGGGGTGCGGTTCAATCTGCTCGGGCGCTTGCTGCATGCGTTGGATTCTTTAAATGGCCTTTGTGCCAACAAGTGTATTGCCAGAATAGGCGTACACAAGAATGGAAACATTGCTATCAATATAGGTATCTTCCGTTGTATTGAACACAATGCAGTTTGTATCGTCCTTGACAACGATGGCGTATCCGTCCTCGTTGTAGCTGAGTGCATCCGTATCAATGCCCTTGCTTGTTGCGGTGCGTTTATCATAGGCGTGGAAACTGTTGAGTTCGTCGGCAGCACTTGCATCCTTGTTCAGCGCAATCAGATACTTCAGACCGTTGGAGACATTCCAAGCTTCATCCCAATTGCTCGGGATCTTAGCAACATCAGCCTCATCCCACGCTTCGCCGTCCAACGTCCGATAGGTAGCCGCAACATTCAATACCAGTTTGTAAGTATAGTCGGACGCATCGTCAATGGCGATGGAGAATTTGTCTGCTCCGGCGTTCTGGGTGACACTGATAGTCTTGCCGTTCAAACAATTGCCAACGATATACTTGTCCGCCTGCTGATAGGAAGTATTCAATTCGGCCGCCTTTTGGCTCTTGGAAGTACCGGGAGCAAAAGCGACGTCGGCAGAGTCTTTGGTAGACTTAATTACAGCATTGGTTGTGCAGTTCATAACCGTAATCGTACCAGATTCATCAAGGCTCTCAATGTAGGCAGAGTTGCCGTACAGGAAACCGACAGAACTTGTACCGGTGATCGTACCGTTGTTCGTGCAGTTGATGAAGTTCATTGTAGTGCTGATATTGAAGCACGGACCGGAACCAATGAGCACACCGGTGCAGGTGCCGGCGTTCTGAAGATTGACATTCACTGTGATATCTTTGAAGTTATAGGTTGCCGGATCGCCATTGTCCGTGTAGATTGCATTGATCACCACAAAGCCAAAGTTATTGCTGTTGGCCTTGGTCAGTTCGGATGTGCTGGTAAAGGTGAGATTTTCGAAGTCCGCGCCGTAGCTCGTGCCCCAGTCAGCGCAGGAGAGCAGACTGGTAGCCAGCTCCCCCATCGTCACATGGATATTCTTGAACGTGGCATGTCCGGAAAGTCCAGCAACATTAAAGAGAGCAGCAAATTTTCCGGAAGTGCGGGCGCTGGAGAGTTCCTGGTTGCCGCCATCGTATACACCGGCAAATTTCGTGACCTCATCACCGGCGGCAACCGCAATATCTGCAGTCTGCTTGAAGCAATAGGGTGCGCCATTGAGCTGATCGATGGCCTTGAACTGCTTGGATGTTGCAATCAGGAACGGATCTTCCGCCGTACCGGTGCCGCCGTCAAAGAGCGCAACGACTTCATATTTGTCATCTTCGAGCTTCTTTGCCGCATAGCCTGCGGCGACAAAGTTGGTGCCTGCGCCCTCAGCGGCACAGTTGGCGGGATTGAATTTTACAAATGTGCCGCCGGTGACGGTGATCTTGGCAGTGCCCTCTGTGCGGTGCTTGTCATAGCAGTTCAGTACGAATTCGTCAGCCTTGGCTGTGTCGGGATACTTCTGCTGAATGGAATAAGCACCGCCCTTAACGGTCAATTCACCTTGATACACATACACGGCATGGATGTTGCCGACAAAGGTACCATTCTCAATGGTGAGCGTTGCACCATCCTGCACATCGACTGCATAGCAGTCATTTTCCTTGGCTTTGAGTGTGCCGTTGCCAGTAATGGTCAAATCGCCGCCGGCGCGGACGGAAAGCAGCGACCAATCATCCGCGCGCTTTTCCCACAGGTCATTTGTGTTGCTGATGGTCTTGCCATTCAAGTCGAGCTTGACGGCCTTTGCAACAATGACAGTTTCAGAGATGTCAACATCCTTCAGCAGCTTCACTTCGCCGCCTACGGCAACAGCCTCCTGCAGCGTCAGATAGTTCTTTCCGTTGATGGAAGCAGCAGCCTGAGCGGGATCGGCAGAACCACAAACGGTGCACTTGTGATCCTCCCCATAGGTATGCTCAGCCTTGCCGCTGACGACATTGTGTCCGCAGGTAGCGGCATGCCAGTGATAGGTATCGTCATAGCTCCAGGCATCCGCGTAGCTGTGGCTGTGGCTGCTGCCGCCGCCACCGCCGGAGCTGCTGCCGCCGGAGGAAGAGCTGCTGCCGGAGGAAGAGCTGCTGCCGGTGGTGGAGCTGCTGCCGCCGCTGACCGTGATGTCCTTGCCGTTCTTGTCGGTGACGGTGATCTTGCTGTCACCGCTGTTCTTGACATCGGTGTCCTTGGTCTGAACGGTGATGTCCTGATTGGACTCCACCTTCTTCACGGTGCCGTTGCCGGTGACGCTGGTATCCTCCGCATGGTTCTCCACGTTCTTGATAGTGGTGCCATTGCCGGCGTTGACATTTGCGCCGGGGGCATTCTCGGACATGATGACGTTGTCGATCTTGGCGCCGTTCTTGGCCTCGACCGCGCTCTTTTCACCGTCCAGCGTCACATTGTCCGCGGAGGCGTTGTCCAGAATGACCTTGGAGTTGTCGCCGCTGACCGTGATGTCATCGATGTTCTCGCTGCCCTTAACGGTCACTTCGATGTCATTGGTGGGCACGAGCAGCTTGTCCACGCTGCCGGTGACGGTCACATCGTCCGCCACAACGAGGACGATACCCTTGCCGTCGGCATTGACCGTCTCGCCGGCCTTGTCCGCATAGGTGCCGATGGAGCGGTCAAGGATCGTGACGGTGGCTGCGCGGGTGATGTTGTTCTGAGGAGCCAGCTGGTCGGCAGTCACGCCGCCCACAACGCCCGCCTCGATCAGAGCAGCCAGCATACCCCGAGCATAGGACGCCACCTGCGCGGCGTCTGCATATTTCGTCAGATCGGGGTTTTCGATGGGCTCGATACCCAGAGCGCGGCCCAGCATGACCATGGCGCGCTCACGGGTGATGGGCGCGTTGGGGGTCACGGTACCGTTGAGGTTGCCCTTGAGGATACCGGCCGCCGCACAGCGGTTGATGGCGTCGTAATGCCAGGCATCAGGGGTATTGTCGGCAAAGCCCGCGTTTTCTGCGGCGGGCAGTTTCAGGAGTCTTGCGAGAATTGCTGCGAAGTGGGCGCAGGTGAGCTGCCCGTTGGGGTTAAACTTACCGTTATTGCCCTGAATGATGCCGTGGCCGCTCCATCGGTCGATGGATGCCTCAGCCCAGTGTCCCGCGACATCGCCGTAAGTCGGCTCTACCGCACTTGCGCCTACCGTGAGCAGACTGACTGACATGGCAAACGCAAGAAAGATTGATAACAGTTTGCGTTTCATCTTTTCTTCTTTCCTCCTAAGAATGTATATATATTTCCGCGGCTCCCCGCGGTTGAGTACCTATTATAATTAGTGTGTCGGCTTCTCCGGCCGCCCTGCTAAGATCGCCGTACATTGGTTCAGCGGCCTGCCTGCGCAGACAGGACAGCCGCAGCGCTGTTTTCCTGTACGGCTGCTGATGACCGATTTCCACGCATGGCCGTTTTCACACAGCCACCATGCCTTCCGGCTGCTGCCGGGCGTTACCTGCTGCGGCGTGAAACTGCCGTTAAGGGTCGGATGCCACTGCGACGCGATCACCGGCTCCTTGGCCTCCAGATCATTAAATCCCGGCAGGACCTTGCGGTTGGTGCAGTACGGGCAATCGCTTTCCCTGTTCACACGGTGGGCGATGACCGCACAGAAGGAATGCCCCTTGTCACAGAGCCACCACACGCGGCGATTGGAATATGCGCTCACCGCCTCCGGCGTCAGCGCACCGTTCTTTTTACGATCCCACTGTTCAGCAAGCTGCGGATGCAGCGAAGCGAGATCATTGAATCCGGGCAGGACCTTTTGTCCCGCGCAGAACGGACAGCCTGCGTTTGATGTGACGCGGCTGGCAACGCTCGCCTGCCAGCTATGTCCTTTCGGGCACCTCCACCAGACCTTCCGATGCGCTCCCGGCATGACCTGCGTCGGCAGCAGCGGAGAATTCTTTTCCGTGTCCCAGTCCGAAAGCAGATCAGGGAATTTTGCCGCCAGAGAGTTTTCCTTCGGCAGAACAGTGCGGCCCGCGCAGACGGGACAGCCCGTTCCCCGCGTGCGGATTCTGACTTCGGAACGATAGGAATGGCCTTGGGAGCATCGCCACCATACCTTTTGATGGCTTCCGTAGGTCACATCCTTCGGCGTGAGCGGCGCATTGCGTTCATCGTCCCATTGTGCCAGCAGGTGAGTTTGTTCATGCCCGGCGCAGAAATCGTACAGAGACGGATGAATCGCTGCTCACCTCCCGCAGAATACTTGTCCGCCTGCAATACAGGCGGAAGGGTCTTTTAAGCTGATTGTGTATCCGGCACAGTGGATAAAAAAGTACAGGTTGCCGACCACAGCGACATACACAAAATCTACACTTTTACCATAGCACACCCTCAACAGAATATCAATAAGGCAAGGGTCTAAAACCGACTAAAAAAGCGTACTTTTTTATCCACGCTTCTTCTCTGTCTGCGTTTTCTTAACGGTTTCTTTACACACGTCATCCTGCGCCCAGAGCAAAAAGCTCCGGTGGGTGACGCCCAGCAGTTTTCCTGCCGCCCGCGCGGACAGCTCGCCGCGCTCCCAACGCGCTTTGACTTCGCCGAATCCCTCCGGCAGCGCCTTGCGGGGTCTGCCGAATTTCACGCCGCGCGCCTTCGCTGCGGCGATTCCTTCCGCCTGCCGCTGATGAATGAACTCGCGCTCTGTCTGCGCCACATAGGATAGCAGCTGCAGCACGATGTCCGCGATCAGCGTTCCGGTGAGATCCCGGTTCCGCCGCGTGTCAAGCAGAGGCATATCCAGCACAACGATTGCCGCACCCTTTTCCTTTGTGATGACGCGCCATTGCTCCAAAATTTCCTCATAGTTTCTGCCGAGACGGTCGATGCTCTTGATCACAAGCGTGTCGCCGTCTTTCAGTTTGCGCAGCAGCCGCTGGTAGCTGCGGCGGTCAAAATCCTTGCCGGACTGCTTGTCCACAAAAATTGCCCGGTCCGTTAACCCGAATTCCCGCAGGGCAATAAGTTGACGCAGTTCATTCTGCTCCTTGGTCGAAACTCTTGCATAACCGTATTCCATGTGCTGACCTCCCAATTTATCGGTGGATAAATTGTAAGCCAGGTGCCGACCACATGGGCGATATAGTGTTGCAAACTCTCCTCCGTTTTTCGCGTAGAGTCCACGCATAGTGCGTGGACTCTGCGTTCTATACGGTGATATTCTCTCATTTTCGCGGACAACCTACAATCCGCCGCTGTGTTTGACGCCGCATTCAAAAACTTACACGCAGTTTTTGTTGTCTGCGTATTATGTCCTCATACTTACTTGACCTTGGAAATGCGGATGCCCATTGCCCCTGCGGCGAGATCGGAAGAGCGTCGTGTAGAGAAAGAGAGTAGATCTC
>OODS01000534.1_pt1 | contig 29699 bp, 26 predicted proteins | sample 1671531 | NCBI WGS metagenome assembly OODS01 (sample SAMN06348166, study PRJEB24527) | human gut metagenome | biome: human gut; feature: ankylosing spondylitis patient; material: feces | host: Homo sapiens | place: China | collected 2015-10 | reverse complement strand
ATTGAGGATTTGAAGGTCAGCAACATGTCAAAGTCAGCAGCGGGTACGGTCAGCCTGCCGGGGCGCAATGTCCGGGCAAAATCAGGTTTAAACCGTTCGATACTGGATCAGGGCTGGTATGAAATACGCCGCCAGCTTGCGTACAAGCAGCTCTGGCGTGGTGGTCAGGTGCTTGCTGTTCCGCCAGCGTACACAAGCCAGCGTTGCGTGTGCTGTGGTCATACAGCGAAAGAAAATCGCCTGTCACAAAGTAAATTCAGATGCCAGGTATGTGGATATACAGCGAACGCCGATGTAAATGGCGCTCGCAACATTTTAGCGGCGGGGCACGCCGTTCTTGCCTGTGGAGAGATGGTGCAGTCAGGCCGCCCGTTGAAGCAGGAACCCACCGAAATGATTCAGGCGACAGCCTGAACGTAGCAGGGATCCACGTCCTTCAGGGCGTGGAGGATGTCAATTTGAGCTATGATACCCATCTGACCTCCTTGTAGCGGATGGCAAAAGCATATCAGGAAACGGGCGGACGAAATTCTTAAAGAAACCGCTAAAGGTAGAGCGTTAGTGAAATTGCAAAGGAGCAACAATGAAAATTTTCCGCCTCGGAGAAGCGCCTGATTACCGCTTCTCGCTGGCTAATGAGCGTACTTTTCTGGCGTGGATCCGTACTGCACTAGGATTTCTGGCGGCGGGGGTTGGGCTTGATCAACTTGCGCCAGATTTCGCCACGCCCGTCATTCGCGAACTGCTGGCGTTGTTGTTGTGTCTGTTTTCCGGCGGGTTAGCGATGTATGGCTACTTGCGCTGGTTACGCAATGAAAAAGCGATGCGTCTGAAAGAGGACCTGCCCTACACCAACAGCTTATTAATCATTAGCTTAATATTGATGGTCGTGGCGGTGATCGTTATGGGACTGGTGTTGTATGCCGGATAGCCGCAAAGCCAGACGCATTGCCGACCCAGGACTGCAGCCGGAGCGCACATCACTGGCGTGGTTTCGTACCATGCTGGGCTACGGCGCGTTGATGGCGTTGGCTATCAAACACAACTGGCACCAGGCGGGCATGTTATTCTGGATTTCGATTGGCATTCTCGCCATCGTGGCGCTGATCCTCTGGCACTACACCCGTAATCGCAATTTAATGGATGTCACGAATAGCGATTTTTCCCAATTTCACGTAGTCCGTGACAAATTTTTGATCTCCCTCGCGGTGTTATCTCTCGCAATACTGTTTGCTGTAACGCATATACATCAACTTATCGTATTTATTGAGAGAGTCGCATGACAGGAAGTCAGGTCATTGATGCTGAAGAGGACAGGCATAAACTGGTTGTAGAGTACAAGGATGCTCTGCAACCTGCCGATTTTTATCACAATTTCAAACAGCGGGGCATCCGCTCCGTACAGCTCATTCCCTATCTTGAATTTGATGACCGGGGCGATCTGACGGCCGCTTCGGTGACAGCAGAGCTGTGGGGGAAATTTTTAATTGCCCTGTTCGAGTGTTGGGTGCGGGCAGATATCAGTCGTATCTCGATTGAGCTTTTTGACGCCACCTTACAAAAATGGTGTGGCAGCGAAAACCCGCAACCGCGCTGTGACTGCCAGGCGTGCGACTGGCATCGCCTGTGCCCGCACGCTCGGCAGGAGACGCCAGACAGCGTGCTTTGTGCGGGCTATCAGGCGTTTTATTCTTACTCCGCACCGCATATGCGGGTGATGCGTGATCTGATAAAGCAGCATCGTTCTCCCATGGAGCTGATGACGATGCTGCGGTGACGTGCGCTTAAACGGGCTGCCCCTGATGCGACATCCGCGTCGCCAGCGGCAGCCAGCACAGCACGATCAACAATCCCATTAAGGTCATCAACAACCCCAGGCTGCCCTGACCGGTTTGCGGCAACATCGCAGAGAGCGACGCCAGCACGCCGGAACCAATGTTTTGCAGACCGCCGACCAGCGCGCCAGCCGTGCCCGCCAGGAAGGGGAACGGCTCCATCGCGCCGCTGGTCGCCAGCGGAAACAGCATCCCGGCACCGAAAAAGAACAGCGCGGCGGGAACGAGCAGCGTCCAGACATTCATCACGCCAAACCAGTCGGGGATCCACATCAGCAAGCCAGCCAGCAGGCAGCAGATAACCGACTGCCACATTAACGTGGAGAAGCGTTTATTGGGACGTCCGGCAAACCATGCGCCAAAAAACGCTGCCGGAATCGGCAGAATAAACAAAATACTGACCGTCATACTGCTCAGCCCTAACACCGTGCCCATCAGCACGCCGGAGCAGGCTTCAAAGGCGGCAATCCCGGCCAGACCGCCAATCAGCATCAGCAAATAACAGTTAAAACCGCTGTTACCGAAAAGCGTTTTATAACTGGTAAGCAGGCGCGTGCGCGGTGCATCGACCGGACGCGTTTCCGGCATCCAGCGGGCCATACTGAAGGTCACACCAGCACAAAGAACCAACAAAAAGAGATAACAGGCGCGCCAGTTCCACATCGTATCCAGCAGACCGCCGATTAGCGGTGCGAGCAACGGACTGACGAGAATCCCCATGTTTAACAGGCTGTTAGCATGGCGCAACTGTGTCCGTTCATATAAATCTCGCGGTAAAGTACGCGCCATTACGCCGCCAACGCCGGTGCCCATCCCCTGCATCGCGCTGGCGGCAATCAACACCGTCAAACTGGAGGTCGTGACCGCGACCAGCGTTGCCAGCATAAAAATGGACATTCCGACGAGGATCACCGGTCGGCGGCCCACGCGGTCGGAAATCGGGCCATAAAACAGCTGTGAGACACCGTAAGTCAGCAGATAAGCGCCCATTACGCTCTGCACCGCCCCTTCACGGACGTTGAGATCGCGCGCCATATCGGCAATAGCTGGAATATAAATGGTTTGCGCCATCTGACCGACGGCCACGAGTAATACCAACATCAATAACAAATTGACGTTTCTTTGCCTTTTCATTATCACGGATGCTTTTATAAAAATAATTAGAATAAGTCACTACGCATTCCCATAAATGCGGGAGAGGAATCTATCACATTGATGAATGTTAGCCAGATATACGCCAGGAATGGGGAATTGTTTAGCGGCAGAATATGTAAACAAAAGCGGCAATAAATGTTGCCGGGAGAGATGGTAGGGCGGATAAGATGCGTCAGCATCGCATCCGACACCAACCCGCACGCTAAATATAAAAGGGGAGCGGTTTCCCGCTCCCCTTTGGTGCGACTTGAATCTGAATTACTTCAGGTATTTCAGAACAGCATCAAGCAGTTGCAGTGCTGCAACAATGAGTTTGAGGATAAGAATGGCGATATCCACCAGGCTCATACGCGTCTCCTGTGGTTCAGGAGCACTGCCAGCTGACGTACCTTTCCGCTGCCTGTTGCCAGCTGTTGTGCACGCGGTATCTCAAGGAGAAACGTTGTGCTTGTTGACATAACACAGTGTGCTCACGCGGGGTTAAGGCGCTGACGGCACCACCCGTTTCAGCCAGGACTTAGTGCGCCGGGTAACGATGCGGCCCCCGCATAACACATTGCGTACAGTGATATTATAGAAGTTTACTGTATAAATAAACAGTAATATTTGGACAAAACGCAAACTGTGATCGATACTCAACTATGCACTAAATACGTCAAAATTCGTGCCGAAATTGCGCGTTCTGCGCGGAACACGTATACTTTCAGTGTTGACATAATACAGTGTGCTTTGCGGTTACCAGCCGCAGGCGACTGACGAAACCTCGCTCCGGCGGGGTTTTTTGTTATCTGCAATTCAGTACAAAACGTGATCAACCCCTCAATTTTCCCTTGCTGAAAAATTTTCCATTGTCTCCCCTGTAAAGCTGTGCTTGTATAAATATTGTTAAACACAAAACCAACAAGGTCCCCAATGACTACTTCCATGCTCAACGCAAAACTACTACCAACTGCGCCATCCGCCGCAGTGGTCGTCGTGCGTGTGGTGGTGGTCGTCGGCAATGCGCCGTAGGGACTGGAACAACACACGATTCCAAAACCCCGCCGGCGCAAACCGGGCGGGGTTTTTCGTTTAAGCACCTCCCGGAAAGTCGGCCCAGAAGAAAAGGACTGGAGCATGGCAAGTTCGGGCACAACATCGACGCGTAAGCGCTTTACCGGCGCAGAATTTATCGTTCATTTCCTGGAACAGCAGGGCATTAAGATTGTGACAGGCATTCCGGGCGGTTCTATCCTGCCTGTTTACGATGCCTTAAGCCAAAGCACGCAAATCCGCCATATTCTAGCCCGTCATGAACAGGGCGCGGGCTTTATCGCTCAGGGAATGGCGCGCACCGACGGTAAACCGGCGGTCTGTATGGCCTGTAGCGGACCGGGTGCGACTAACCTGGTGACCGCCATTGCCGATGCGCGGCTGGACTCCATCCCGCTGATTTGCATCACTGGTCAGGTTCCCGCCTCGATGATCGGCACCGACGCCTTCCAGGAAGTGGACACCTACGGCATCTCTATCCCCATCACCAAACACAACTATCTGGTCAGACATATCGAAGAACTCCCGCAGGTCATGAGCGATGCCTTCCGCATTGCGCAATCAGGCCGCCCAGGCCCGGTGTGGATAGACATTCCTAAGGATGTGCAAACGGCAGTTTTTGAGATTGAAACACAGCCCGCTATGGCAGAAAAAGCCGCCGCCCCCGCCTTTAGCGAAGAAAGCATTCGTGACGCAGCGGCGATGATTAACGCTGCCAAACGCCCGGTGCTTTATCTGGGCGGCGGTGTGATCAATGCGCCCGCACGGGTGCGTGAACTGGCGGAGAAAGCGCAACTGCCTACCACCATGACTTTAATGGCGCTGGGCATGTTGCCAAAAGCGCATCCGTTGTCGCTGGGTATGCTGGGGATGCACGGCGTGCGCAGCACCAACTATATTTTGCAGGAGGCGGATTTGTTGATAGTGCTCGGTGCGCGTTTTGATGACCGGGCGATTGGCAAAACCGAGCAGTTCTGTCCGAATGCCAAAATCATTCATGTCGATATCGACCGTGCAGAGCTGGGTAAAATCAAGCAGCCGCACGTGGCGATTCAGGCGGATGTTGATGACGTGCTGGCGCAGTTGATCCCGCTGGTGGAAGCGCAACCGCGTGCAGAGTGGCACCAGTTGGTAGCGGATTTGCAGCGTGAGTTTCCGTGTCCAATCCCGAAAGCGTGCGATCCGTTAAGCCATTACGGCCTGATCAACGCCGTTGCCGCCTGTGTCGATGACAATGCAATTATCACCACCGACGTTGGTCAGCATCAGATGTGGACCGCGCAAGCTTATCCGCTCAATCGCCCACGCCAGTGGCTGACCTCCGGTGGGCTGGGCACGATGGGTTTTGGCCTGCCTGCGGCGATTGGCGCTGCGCTGGCGAACCCGGATCGCAAAGTGTTGTGTTTCTCCGGCGACGGCAGCCTGATGATGAATATTCAGGAGATGGCGACCGCCAGTGAAAATCAGCTGGATGTCAAAATCATTCTGATGAACAACGAAGCGCTGGGGCTGGTGCATCAGCAACAGAGTCTGTTCTACGAGCAAGGCGTTTTTGCCGCCACCTATCCGGGCAAAATCAACTTTATGCAGATTGCCGCCGGATTCGGCCTCGAAACCTGTGATTTGAATAACGAAGCCGATCCGCAGGCTTCATTGCAGGAAATCATCAATCGCCCTGGCCCGGCGCTGATCCATGTGCGCATTGATGCCGAAGAAAAAGTTTACCCGATGGTGCCGCCAGGTGCGGCGAATACTGAAATGGTGGGGGAATAAGCCATGCAAAACACAACTCATGACAACGTAATTCTGGAGCTCACCGTTCGCAACCATCCGGGCGTAATGACCCACGTTTGTGGCCTTTTTGCCCGCCGCGCTTTTAACGTTGAAGGCATTCTTTGTCTGCCGATTCAGGACAGCGACAAAAGCCATATCTGGCTACTGGTCAATGACGACCAGCGTCTGGAGCAGATGATAAGCCAAATCGATAAGCTGGAAGATGTCGTGAAAGTGCAGCGTAATCAGTCCGATCCGACGATGTTTAACAAGATCGCGGTGTTTTTTCAGTAACCGCTCAAGGCTTGAACAACATCGCGCTTATCGTTAAGGTAAGCGCGTATTTTTTTTACCCGCCAGGACAAGACCATGATCACCGTTGCCCTTATAGACGATCACCTCATCGTCCGCTCCGGCTTTGCGCAGCTGCTGGGGCTGGAACCTGATTTGCAGGTAGTTGCCGAGTTTGGTTCGGGGCGCGAGGCGCTGGCGGGGCTGCCGGGGCGCGGTGTGCAGGTGTGTATTTGCGATATCTCCATGCCCGATATCTCCGGTCTGGAGCTGCTAAGCCAGCTGCCGAAAGGTATGGCGACGATTATGCTCTCCGTTCACGACAGTCCTGCGCTGGTTGAGCAGGCGCTTAACGCGGGGGCACGCGGCTTTCTTTCCAAACGCTGTAGCCCGGATGAACTCATTGCTGCGGTGCATACGGTTGCCACGGGCGGCTGTTATCTGACGCCGGATATTGCCATTAAACTGGCATCCGGTCGTCAGGACCCGCTAACCAAACGTGAACGCCAGGTGGCGGAAAAACTGGCGCAAGGAATGGCGGTGAAAGAGATTGCCGCCGAACTGGGCTTGTCACCGAAAACGGTACACGTCCATCGCGCCAATCTGATGGAAAAACTGGGCGTCAGTAACGACGTAGAGCTGGCGCGCCGCATGTTTGATGGCTGGTGATGAAGACGTTGTTCTCCCGCTTAATTACCGTTATTGCCTGCTTTTTTATCTTCTCTGCCGCATGGTTTTGCCTGTGGAGTATCAGCCTGCATCTGGTTGAGCGCCCTGATATGGCGGTGCTGTTATTTCCGTTTGGTCTGCGTCTGGGGCTAATGCTGCAATGCCCGCGCGGATACTGGCCCGTATTGCTGGGCGCGGAGTGGCTGCTGATTTACTGGCTAACGCAGGCGGTCGGTTTAACCCATTTTCCGTTATTGATGATCGGTAGTTTACTGACGTTACTGCCCGTAGCGCTGATCTCGCGCTATCGCCATCAGCGTGACTGGCGCACCTTGCTGTTACAGGGGGCGGCGTTAACGGCGGCGGCGTTGTTGCAGTCGCTGCCCTGGCTTTGGCACGGCAAAGAGTCGTGGAATGCGCTGTTGCTGACTTTAACTGGCGGCCTGACGCTGGCCCCGATATGTCTGGTGTTCTGGCACTATCTCGCCAATAACACCTGGCTGCCGCTCGGTCCGTCACTGGTTTCTCAGCCAATCAACTGGCGCGGGCGACATCTGGTCTGGTACTTGCTGCTGTTTGTTATCAGTCTCTGGCTCCAGTTGGGATTGCCGGACGAACTGTCGCGCTTTACGCCATTCTGTCTGGCGCTGCCGATTATCGCGCTGGCCTGGCACTATGGTTGGCAAGGGGCGCTGATTGCGACGTTGATGAACGCCATCGCGCTGATCGCCAGTCAAACCTGGCGCGATCATCCGGTGGATTTATTGCTCTCGCTGCTGGTGCAAAGTCTGACAGGGTTGTTGCTTGGCGCTGGCATCCAGCGGTTGCGTGAACTTAACCAGTCGCTGCAAAAGGAACTGGCGCGCAATCAGCATCTGGCTGAACGGTTGCTGGAAACCGAAGAGAGCGTGCGCCGTGATGTGGCGCGTGAGCTGCATGATGATATCGGTCAGACCATCACTGCTATTCGTACTCAGGCGGGCATTGTTCAGCGGCTGGCGGCAGATAACGCCAGCGTGAAGCAGAGCGGGCAGCTCATCGAACAACTATCGCTGGGCGTTTACGACGCGGTGCGCCGTTTGTTGGGTCGGTTACGTCCGCGCCAGTTGGATGATCTCACCCTGGAGCAGGCCATCCGCTCACTGATGCGGGAAATGGAGCTGGAAGGGCGCGGTATTGTCAGCCATCTCGAATGGCGAATCGATGAATCAGCGTTAAGCGAAAACCAGCGCGTGACGCTGTTTCGTGTCTGCCAGGAAGGGCTGAACAACATTGTGAAACATGCTGATGCCAGCGCGGTCACCCTGCAAGGCTGGCAGCAGGATGAACGGTTGATGCTGGTTATTGAAGACGATGGCAGCGGTTTGCCGCCGGGTTCCGGGCAACAAGGTTTTGGCCTCACCGGAATGCGCGAGCGCGTAACGGCGCTGGGTGGCACATTACACATTTCCTGTCTGCACGGCACGCGTGTCAGCGTTTCTCTACCTCAACGCTATGTCTAAGGTTTGATGATGTTGCCGTTTCTGAAAGCGCCTGCCGATGCGCCATTAATGACTGATAAATATGAAATTGATGCCCGCTATCGCTACTGGCGTCGGCATATTCTGCTGACCATCTGGCTGGGTTACGCGCTGTTTTACTTCACGCGGAAAAGTTTTAACGCCGCCGTACCAGAAATCCTTGCTAACGGCGTGCTCAGCCGTAGCGATATCGGCCTGTTAGCGACCCTGTTTTACATTACCTATGGCGTGTCGAAGTTTGTCTCCGGCATTGTCAGCGATCGCTCAAATGCCCGTTATTTTATGGGGATAGGGCTTATCGCCACGGGCATTATCAACATTCTGTTTGGCTTCTCGACGTCGCTATGGGCGTTTGCCGTGCTCTGGGTGCTGAACGCCTTTTTCCAGGGCTGGGGTTCACCGGTGTGTGCGCGTCTGTTAACGGCCTGGTATTCACGTACCGAGCGCGGCGGTTGGTGGGCATTATGGAACACGGCGCATAACGTCGGCGGCGCACTCATTCCCATTGTGATGGCAGCGGCTGCGCTGCATTACGGCTGGCGTGCCGGGATGATGATTGCTGGTTGTATGGCGATAGTCGTGGGGATTTTTCTCTGCTGGCGGCTACGCGATCGCCCGCAGGCGTTAGGTTTACCGGCGGTCGGTGAATGGCGACACGACGCGCTGGAAATTGCTCAACAACAAGAAGGGGCAGGGTTGACGCGTAAAGAGATCCTCACCAAATATGTGTTGCTGAATCCGTATATCTGGCTGCTTTCGTTTTGCTATGTGCTGGTCTATGTGGTCCGGGCGGCGATCAACGACTGGGGCAATTTGTATATGTCCGAGACACTGGGCGTCGATCTGGTCACGGCGAATACGGCAGTGACGATGTTTGAACTGGGCGGATTTATCGGTGCGCTGGTAGCCGGTTGGGGCTCGGACAAATTGTTTAACGGCAACCGAGGGCCGATGAATTTGATTTTCGCCGCCGGAATTTTGCTTTCAGTCGGCTCCCTGTGGCTGATGCCATTTGCCAGCTACGTGATGCAGGCAACCTGCTTCTTCACCATTGGTTTTTTTGTCTTTGGCCCACAGATGTTAATCGGTATGGCGGCGGCAGAGTGTTCCCACAAAGAGGCGGCAGGGGCGGCGACGGGGTTTGTCGGCTTGTTTGCTTATCTGGGGGCGTCGCTTGCTGGTTGGCCGCTGGCGAAAGTACTCGATACCTGGCACTGGAGCGGATTTTTTGTGGTTATCTCTATCGCCGCCGGGATTTCCGCACTGCTGTTACTGCCCTTTTTGAACGCCCAGACACCGCGCGAAGCGTGATGCATCTCACCTTTTCACTTCATATCCGGCAAAACTAAGAAATTTTCCAGGTTTTGCCTGGACGCTATCTCAGGCCTGATTTGCTGCTGATTTTTACAATGCATGCCTCACGCAGGTATTCATTTCAGGAGTAACCCATGCTGGCTTTCTTAAACCAGGTTCGCAAGCCGACCCTGGACCTTCCGCTCGAAGTGCGGCGCAAAATGTGGTTCAAACCGTTCATGCAATCCTACCTGGTGGTCTTTATCGGCTACCTGACGATGTACCTGATTCGCAAGAACTTTAACATCGCGCAGAACGATATGATTTCGACCTACGGGTTGAGCATGACGCAGCTGGGGATGATCGGCCTGGGTTTCTCCATCACTTATGGCGTGGGTAAAACGCTGGTTTCCTACTACGCCGACGGCAAAAACACCAAACAATTCCTGCCGTTCATGCTGATCCTCTCTGCTATTTGTATGCTGGGCTTCAGTGCCAGTATGGGCAGCGGCTCGGTTAGCCTGTTCCTGATGATTGCCTTCTACGCCTTAAGCGGCTTTTTCCAGAGTACCGGCGGTTCGTGCAGTTACTCCACCATCACCAAATGGACGCCGCGTCGTAAACGCGGGACATTCCTCGGTTTCTGGAATATTTCTCACAACCTTGGCGGTGCAGGCGCAGCAGGTGTGGCGCTGTTCGGGGCAAATTACCTGTTCGATGGCCATGTCATCGGCATGTTTATCTTCCCGTCGATTATCGCGCTGATTGTCGGTTTTATCGGCCTGCGTTACGGCAGCGACTCCCCGGAATCTTATGGCCTCGGCAAAGCTGAAGAACTGTTCGGCGAGGAGATCAGCGAAGAGGACAAAGAGACAGAATCTACCGATATGACCAAGTGGCAGATCTTTGTTGAGTATGTGCTGAAAAACAAAGTGATCTGGCTGCTGTGCTTCGCCAACATTTTCCTCTATGTGGTACGTATTGGTATCGACCAGTGGTCAACCGTATACGCGTTCCAGGAACTGAAACTCTCTAAAGCGGTGGCGATTCAGGGCTTTACGCTGTTTGAAGCTGGTGCGCTGGTCGGTACGCTGCTGTGGGGCTGGCTCTCTGACCTGGCGAACGGTCGCCGTGGCCTGGTGGCCTGCATCGCGCTGGCGCTGATTATCGCCACGCTCGGTGTGTATCAACATGCCAGTAACGAATATATCTATCTGGCTTCTCTCTTTGCGTTGGGTTTCCTGGTCTTTGGCCCGCAATTGTTGATTGGTGTGGCTGCTGTTGGCTTTGTACCTAAAAAAGCGATTGGCGCTGCCGATGGTATTAAAGGCACCTTTGCTTACCTGATTGGTGACAGCTTTGCCAAGTTAGGTCTGGGAATGATTGCCGATGGGACGCCGGTATTCGGCCTTACCGGCTGGGCAGGCACCTTCGCCGCGCTGGATATCGCCGCGATTGGTTGTATCTGCCTGATGGCGATAGTGGCGGTAATGGAAGAACGCAAAATCCGCCGCGAGAAAAAAATTCAGCAGTTGACAGTGGCATAAACGTAACTGGTGACTTTTGCCCGGCATGACGCCGGGCTTTTTTTATTATTCCGTGACTTCCAGCGTAGTGAAGGCAAACTTCTCGCCATCAAATAGCCCCTGACTGGTTAGTTTTAGCGCGGGGATCACTGGCAGAGAAAGAAACGCCATCTGAATAAACGGCTCATCGGGTAACGGACCGCATTCACGGGCGGCGGCTTTCAAGGCGTCAATTTGTTCCGCCAGCGACTGCGCCGTGTCGGTGCTCATCAGCCCGGCAATGGGTAACGGCAGATGACTTTGTACCTGGCCGTTACGTACCACGCACAGCCCGCCGCCATCCTGAATCACCTGATTGACCGCCAGCGCCATCTCTTCGGCACTGCGACCGATCACCACAATATTATGGCTGTCATGGCTGACCGTCGCAGCCAGCGCACCTTCATTCAGTCCAAAGCCGCCAAGCAAACCACAAGCCGGAGCCAGCCGTTGCCCGTAACGCTCAAGTACGGCAATAAAGCTCACATCATCGCGATCAAAACCATTTTCGCTGTAGACGCTGGAGTGGGAGTGCGTAATCAATTCGTTATGGATGACGTCAATGACCCGATAGCGTTTTCCGGGCGTAAATTGCAGGGCAAAGTCGCTGGCGGAAACTGGCTGGCGGGCAATGGTGTTGCCATATGGCGGAGCGGATTGTGCCAGTCTCGCCGACTCTTCCGCCTGTAAGGTTTGCGCATCAATCGGCTCGCCTTTCACCAGTACCTGCTGCACCGTGACCTTACGCGCATCGCTCAACAGGACGATATCGGCCTGCTTGCCGGGTGCCAGTAAGCCGAGGTGATTCAGACCAAAGTGGCGCGCCGTCGACCAGCTGGCGACGCGATATGCCACATGCAGCGGCACATTGTGTTGTTCGATCAGGCGGCGAATTAAGGCATCGATGTGTCCTTCATGGGCGATCTCCCACGGGTTACGGTCATCGGTACAGAGCATGCATTGCGGGCTGTTAAATTCGTTGATCAACGGTGCCAGCGCGTTGAGATTGCGGGCAGCGGACCCTTCGCGGATCATCAACGACATGCCGAGTTGTAATTTCCGGCGTCCTTCTTCCAGCTGATAACTTTCGTGGCAGTTTTCAATACCCGCAGTAATATAGGCGTTAAGTTCTTTACCACCCAAACCCGGGCAGTGACCGTCCAGCGTCAGGTGGCGAAATGCATCCAGTTTATCGAGCAGCGCATTCTGCCCGCTAATTACGCCAGGGTAGTCCATCATTTCTGCAAGGCCGGTAACCTGCGGATGGTCCCGCCAGGCGAGCATCTGTTCAAGGGTAAAACTGGCACCGTTAACATCGCAGCCTTCCAGGGCGGGTACGCAAGAGCTGACCTGTAAGTACTGGTTTTGCCTTGCCTGTTCGGCACAGCGGGCAAACCAGGCGAATCCGGCTTCGCCCATCACGTTGACGATTTCATGAGGGTCGCAAATAACGGTCGTCAGGCCGCGCGGCAGGGTAGCGGTTTCAAAAGTGACCGGCGTCATCATGCTGGATTCAATATGCAGGTGAGCATCAATAAACCCTGGCACCGCCGTTGCGCCGCGAGCATCAATCCGCTGCAAAGCCGGAGCATCAGTGTATTCTGCGCCAACACCGGCAATGTAACGTCCTTTAATCACAATTGGGCCGGAAATTTCTCCGCCATTGATCAGGTCGAGAATAGAGACATTATCAATAATATAATCGGCAACAGCGTCGCCACGGGAAACGGCTAACAATTCCTGGTATTCAGCCCGGCTAATGTGATGAAATTTATGGTTAATAGAATTATTCATATTTTTCTCATTTTGATTTTATCAATTTGATTATTATTTATCATAAAGAAACGTCGCGAGATTATTAAAGAATATCCATTAATGTGCAATTGAAATGTGATAATTATCACTGAACCGTTGTTGTCATTTGTTTTACAAAAGCAAGGGATTAAATCTCCTCCAATGGACAAAAAAATGAATAATGACAATACCGATTACGTGAGTAATGAATCAGGGACGCTTTCGCGATTATTTAAACTACCTCAGCATGGGACCACCGTCCGCACAGAATTGATTGCGGGGATGACCACTTTTTTAACCATGGTGTACATCGTTTTTGTGAACCCGCAAATCCTCGGCGCGGCACAAATGGACCCGAAAGTGGTGTTTGTTACCACCTGTTTGATTGCCGGTATCGGCAGTATTGCGATGGGGATATTTGCTAACTTACCCGTGGCGCTGGCTCCGGCAATGGGGCTGAACGCCTTCTTTGCCTTCGTGGTCGTGGGGGCGATGTGCATCTCCTGGCAGACCGGGATGGGCGCAATATTCTGGGGCGCAGTTGGACTATTTTTGCTCACGCTGTTTCGTATCCGGTACTGGATGATCTCCAACATTCCCTTAAGTTTACGTATTGGTATCACCAGCGGAATTGGATTATTTATCGCCTTAATGGGATTAAAAAATACTGGCGTTATTGTCGCCAATAAAGACACGCTGGTGATGATTGGCGATTTAAGTTCTCACGGCGTGTTGTTAGGTATTTTAGGGTTTTTTATTATAACCGTGTTGTCATCACGTCATTTTCATGCCGCGGTGCTGGTTTCTATTGTGGTGACGTCTTGCTGTGGATTATTTTTCGGTGATGTTCATTTTAGCGGCGTCTATTCCATTCCGCCTGATATTAGCGGCGTCATTGGTGAAGTAGATTTGAGCGGCGCGTTAACACTTGAACTCGCCGGTATCATTTTCTCCTTTATGCTGATCAACCTATTTGATTCATCAGGAACATTAATTGGTGTAACTGATAAAGCGGGCTTAATAGATGGTAACGGTAAATTCCCCAATATGAATAAGGCGCTGTATGTTGATAGCGTCAGTTCGGTGGCGGGTGCGTTTATCGGCACCTCGTCTGTTACTGCCTATATTGAAAGTACTTCTGGTGTGGCAGTCGGTGGCCGCACGGGGCTGACTGCGGTTGTGGTTGGCGTTATGTTCCTGTTGGTTATGTTCTTCTCACCGCTGGTGGCGATAGTTCCTCCTTACGCAACCGCCGGAGCGTTAATCTTTGTTGGCGTGCTGATGACTTCGAGCCTGGCGCGTTAACTGGGATGATTTTACCGAATCGGTGCCTGCGTTTATTACCACGGTGATGATGCCCTTTACTTTCTCGATCACCGAAGGGATTGCACTCGGCTTTATGTCGTACTGCATCATGAAAGTATGCACCGGGCGCTGGCGCGATCTGAACCTGTGTGTGGTGGTGGTCGCAGCTCTGTTTGCACTGAAGATTATTCTGGTGGATTAGTAACTGGCGAGGGTTTCCAGATATCATGAGTTCTGATTACGCAGGAGAACTCATGATCTGGATAATGCTCGCCACGCTGGCGGTAGTGTTTGTGGTTGGTTTTCGGGTGCTGACATCCGGGGCCAGAAAAGCGATTCGCCGTCTCAGCGATCGGCTGAACATCGATGTCGTACCCGTGGAGTCGATGGTCGATCAAATGGGAAAGTCAGCTGGTGACGAATTTTTACGTTATTTGCATCGTCCGGATGAGTCGCACCTGCAAAACGCCGCGCAGGTGTTGCTCATCTGGCAAATTGTCATTGTCGATGGTAGCGAACAGAACCTGCTGCAATGGCATCGGATTTTACAAAAAGCTCGCCTCGCCGCGCCGATTACCGACGCTCAGGTCAGGCTGGCGCTAGGTTTTCTGCGCGAAACCGAACCTGAAATGCAGGATATTAATGCTTTTCAGATGCGCTATAACGCGTTCTTTCAGCCTGCCGAGGGCGTTCACTGGTTGCATTGAAACCGTTTCGTCTTATCAGCCTACAGACCGCGCCTGACCTGTCGGGTGGATAAGACGTTCACGCCGCATCCGGTAATCTTTGCCCTGTTCCGTTTCGATCTTAACTCCAGCTCAAGCAACACCGTAAAAGTTGCAAAAACGTTAAATGCGTCACACATTTCAATGTTAAAGTGGTCGGCTTTTCCCCTGAAACATGCCACGGGTAACACCATGAGTGAATTTATTGCCGAAAACCGCGGCGCGGATGCCATCACCCGACCGAACTGGTCAGCCGTTTTCTCGGTGGCGTTTTGTGTCGCCTGTCTGATTATCGTTGAGTTTTTGCCCGTCAGTTTGTTGACGCCAATGGCCCAGGATTTAGGCATTTCGGAAGGGGTTGCCGGGCAATCGGTGACCGTGACCGCCTTTGTGGCAATGTTTGCCAGTTTGTTTATTACCCAGACAATTCAGGCTACTGACCGCCGCTACGTTGTTATTTTGTTTGCCGTTTTGCTGACGCTCTCCTGCTTGCTGGTTTCCTTTGCTAACTCATTCAGTTTGCTTTTAATCGGTCGTGCCTGTCTGGGGCTGGCGCTGGGCGGGTTCTGGGCGATGTCGGCGTCGCTGACCATGCGTCTGGTGCCGCCGCGTACGGTGCCGAAGGCGCTGTCGGTGATCTTCGGCGCGGTTTCTATTGCGCTGGTGATTGCCGCGCCGTTGGGCAGTTTTTTAGGCGAGCTTATCGGTTGGCGCAATGTCTTTAATGCGGCGGCGGTGATGGGCGTGCTGTGTATTTTCTGGATTATCAAATCATTGCCTTCACTGCCAGGCGAACCCTCGCATCAGAAACAAAATACTTTCCGCTTATTACAACGTCCGGGTGTGATGGCAGGGATGATCGCCATCTTCATGTCTTTCGCCGGGCAGTTTGCTTTCTTCACGTATATTCGCCCGGTGTATATGAACCTGGCGGGATTCGGCGTGGATGGCTTAACGCTGGTGCTGTTGAGTTTTGGTATCGCCAGCTTTATTGGTACGTCGCTTTCGTCGTTCATTCTTAAACGTTCGGTAAAACTGGCCTTAGCAGGCGCGCCGTTAATACTGGCTGTGAGTGCGTTGGTACTGACGTTGTGGGGAAGCGATAAAATCGTTGCTACCGGCGTGGCGATTATCTGGGGGCTAACTTTTGCATTGGTTCCCGTCGGCTGGTCAACGTGGATCACCCGCTCGCTGGCCGATCAGGCAGAAAAAGCCGGGTCTATTCAGGTGGCGGTTATTCAGCTTGCTAATACCTGTGGCGCGGCAATCGGCGGTTATGCGCTGGATAATATTGGTCTGACTTCGCCGTTGATGTTGTCCGGCACATTGATGTTGCTGACTGCATTGTTGGTTACTGCAAAGGTGAAAATGAAGAAATCCTGATATCAGGTAAAGAAGCGTTGGTCAGTAGTTGTTGCTGTTCTTACATATCCGGGCATTCTACCTTACCCAACGCTTCCCAATAATTGCTCTGATTATTACGTTCCATCGCCACGATGGCCTCGCGTATATGTTGTTTATTGTTTTCATCTGACAACATTAACTTTTCCCACGCTTCATCTGATAATGACGCCTGTGGCGTGCAAATTTTACGTAAATCTTGTAATACCGTGGTTTTCTCTTTTGCGGACTGCAGTGAGCTAAAAGGCGACTCGGCGTATACGATGCCTGGCATAGCGAAAAAAGTGAAAATAAGCAGTAGTGTCGTTGGTTTCATGGATTCAACCTTTTACAAATGTGTATCGAATGAAGCATAAGTGTAGTTTGCTTTCATCGCTCTCATCATGCTGTACGAAACGCGCTTGCGTGGTCAGTAAGAAGTGCCAGACTTTATATTCCACTTTTATTCCTTTTTATTCTTATCGATAGCGTTTCGTTTTTTAAACCGCAGCGACCTTACCGCTATAGTCAGGTAATCATTAATAAAAGGATAAAAAAATGAAACTGACAACACATCATCTACGGACAGGGGCCGCATTATTGCTGGCCGGAATTCTGCTGGCAGGTTGCGACCAGAGTAGCAGCGATGCAAAACACATTAAAGTTGGCGTTATAAATGGCGCAGAACAAGATGTCGCGGAAGTCGCTAAAAAGGTGGCAAAAGAGAAATATGGCCTCGATGTTGAACTGGTAGGATTTAGCGGTTCGTTGCTACCGAACGATGCGACAAATCATGGCGAACTTGATGCGAATGTCTTCCAGCATCGACCCTTTCTTGAACAAGATAATCAGGCGCATGGTTATAAACTGGTAGCGGTGGGAAATACGTTTGTCTTCCCTATGGCGGGTTATTCCAAAAAAATCAAAACCGTGGCGCAAATAAAAGAAGGCGCGACAGTGGCGATCCCCAACGACCCGACCAACCTTGGTCGCGCACTTTTACTGTTGCAAAAAGAGAAGCTAATTACTCTGAAAGAGGGAAAAGGGTTATTACCTACCGCGCTGGATATAACCGATAATCCTCGTCATTTGCAGATTATGGAACTCGAGGGGGCGCAGCTCCCGCGCGTACTGGATGATCCCAAAGTTGATGTAGCGATTATCAGCACCACTTACATTCAGCAGACCGGGCTTTCTCCGGTGCACGACAGCGTATTTATTGAAGATAAGAATTCGCCGTATGTGAATATTTTGGTGGCACGGGAAGATAATAAGAATGCAGAAAACGTGAAGGAATTTCTGCAATCTTATCAATCACCCGAAGTCGCTAAAGCGGCAGAAACCATTTTTAACGGTGGCGCGGTGCCTGGCTGGTAATTCTCACTTATGCCGCGCCGGACGATTTATTTTTCTGGCGCGGCGACGGGAATCCATTGAAATCAAAATCACCGATGACAGAATCAGCAGCGTTCCCAGCCAGTCCGGTAATGTGAACGTGATCCCCAGCAACAGCAAAGAGAGTAGCGCGCTACTTAATGGTTCTGCACAGCTCAAAATGCTGGCTTTTGGACCGCCAATTAATTGTGCTCCTTTCAGGTACAGACTAAATGTCAGGGACGTACCAATGACCACCAAATAAAAAAACGCCAGAATCAAACTGCCGTTAACGACAAAGTTTGTTCCTTGTCTGGCATAAAAAGGCAACAGAATCAGACCGCCAATCAGCATACTCCAGCCGACGACTGGTAACGTGCCATAGCGGGCAATTAGCGTTGAGGGATAGGTGGTATAGAATGCAGCAGCAAATGCCGAGGCAATGCCCCAGAACAACGCGGCAGGAGAGATCGATAATGACGTCGGATTACCGTGTGTCACCAATAAAAAAGTCCCGACCAGCGATGTCAAAATAGCGCAGAAAACCAGAATGCCCGGGCGCGATTTACGCACCAGTGAGAACCAGGCGACGATAATCGTCGGTGAGAGGAATTGCAGCACCGTTGCCGTGGCTGCGTTCGATTTTTCGATGGTTAGCAAAAAAGTGAGCTGTACAGTTAGCGCGCCAACCACGGAAAAAATCAGCAGGCTAATGGCATCTTTATGATTGTTAATAATAGAAAAGATTTTATCGCCATGAACAAATGACAGCGTCAGTAGAATCAAACCGGCGAATATCAAACGCGTCATAGTCAAAAACTGCGACGACATCTGGCTTTGCTCCATGATGTATTGCGCGCAGACCCCTGAACTTCCCCACAACACGGCGGCAATCAGAACGTTCAGCATCCCCTTTCTGGTGGAACCCATTTTTCCCTCTGCATACTGTTTTGTCGTTTATGTATGCAGGCATGATAGCAAAAATGGCGAGGATGGCTCTGTTTGCGCCACGCCGATTTTTCTTAGCCCAGACTGGTGAGCTAAATATCTTTAATAAACAGCAGGCAAATCATCGCAATACCCAACATCCCTATCGCCAGCCAGAACAACGCATGGTAGCTCCAGATTTCAACCATAATTCCGTCAACAGAGCCGGCGATAATCCAGCCGACGCGTGAAGTATTTGCATATAACGTTGTCGCAGAGCCTATTTTTTCAGGCATCAAGTCCTGAAAATAAAGCATGCCGATACCACAGAGAATACCAAGGAAGATGGCATTAAGAATTTGCAATTCCAGCTCAACCGCCGGAGTCGTCGCCATGAGTACGCTGGCGTAAAAACACATTCCACTCACGATAGCAATGAGCATTAATAGTCGCTTGCCAATACGTTTCATGTAATAGCCTGCGATTAACATCATCGGAATTTCCAGACCGGCAGCGATACCAATCATTTCTCCAGCCAGTTTATCGGTTAGATGCAGTTCATCAATAATAAATAGCGGCATATTTATCATGTAGAGATTATTCGCCGCCCACATCATTGAACAGACCACAAAAAGTAGCCGCGTATCCCGCTTCCTGTGGGTGGAGGGTAAAATTTCTACGGGTTGGGTAACGACAGGAATATTTCTTTGTATTGATGGCAAAAACAACCAGACTATCAGTCCGCAAACAACAAATGCGATGGCAGCGGTGAGATACATCACTTTAAAACTAAATCCCATTGCCAGTTCATAAGCGAGCGGTGGCCCGATAACCCAGGCAAGCGAGATCTGAGCACGTAAAAATGTACTGAACATGACCGTCTCACGGCCTGTTCTGTCGGCGTGTTCACGGGCGAGGGCGAACATTTGCGGGTTTGCGGTGGAAGCAAAACTACTCAGAAGTACGCCCGTTGAGAGGAGAATGAAGTAGTTGCGATTCCACGCAAAAAGCGTGCAGGCCAGCACTCCAAATAAGCAACATAGCAGAATCAGTAATTTACGGTCGCCTTGTTTATCGGAGTGCCTTGCCAGAAATTGACTGACCAGAATTCCCATAATAGCGCTACCGGTGAAGAAAAAACCTACCATTATAGGACGGGCTTTCAGTTCATCTGCGAGGAATATACTTAGGGTAGGAGTCTGAAGAGCGCCCGCAATACCCGTCAGAAAGGCGACAAGTAAAAATGCCGCGGCAGTGAGATCAAGTATTTTTGATGGAGTGGTAGCCGTTTTTTGCATTCTTCTGAATCACCGGGCGAAAAAATATAACTGAGTTACAAATAAGTACCAGTCGAATGAGTATTGTATTAAGAATTTTTGAGTATCGCTGATACAACCAGAAAGCAATGCTAGCGCAATATTATAGGGCCAGCAATTGAGATTATTAGTAAAAGCATGTTAAGAATTAATTACCGAATTTATATATTAATTATAGTAAGGCAATGAGCTATTTTTGATAGTAAAAATAAAACAAGTTGATTTGATATATTAAATGAACAAATTAATCTTGATGGCAGTCTGATTATTGGTGAAGTTTATAGTCAGTTTTTTTCGCCAGCGGTTAAAGAAATAGAATAGTCGTATAAAAAAGGGTGTTCTGGGGCGAGTAAAACAACATCTTCACCTTAATGGCGATACAGTTGGCTGAGAGTCAGCAGGGGGGCAAATCACCTGCAAATAAACACGGCGCATACTGGCGTGAATATCGCGGATGCGTTCGAGGACAGAAGAACCGACAGGCGGATTCTTCAGCCGCTCATCGTCCATCACAAAACCTTAGACCAGGTATTCCTGAAGCCGATTGAATATTGAGCAGTAGAAAATATCTGGATTGACAGTATTACAAGGGGGTGGAGAACGTCAGGAGAGGCATTTTGGCGGAAGATCACAGGAGTCAAAATTGACATATAACCATTTGATTCTAATCGTTTATATTTATCAGCTCTAATTTATTTATACACATCCGTATACACATAATATCTATCGATTAATTTTTACACGTATCTTCACGCACGTTAACTCAGGAAAAAATTTTTTTTTCGAAAGAACTGTTCACACTGTTCACCCTTTGATTTTCTCCTTTTATTTCAGAGTGATAGGTGGTGAATAATGGGTGAAGGGTGAACATTCGATTCTTCACCTCCGGCATTCTGCCGGTGTGACTCATACCGGTGATTAGCCCCCTGCACTGAAAATCACGCAGGGAGAAAAAAAGTTTTTTTGATTTGATTGTTCACACTGTTCACCTTTCATTTTTCTCTTTTAATTTCAGTGTGATAACGGGTGAATATACGGTGAAGGGGGAACAGTGGATTGTTCACCTTCGGGGAATTCAGGGATAAAAAAAGACCGGCAGATGCCGGTCAGGTGGGTCAGGCTGTTGCTGGGTCGTCACATTTTGGCAGCCAGTCGCCGTAGCTTTCCTCTTTCAGCGTCAGGTTGGTCTGTATCCCCTGTTTGGTATGGCGCTTCTCGTAATTCAGTCCGTATTCCTTCAGCATCACCGGCAGCCCCAGCCCGAACATTTTCAGACTGAGTACATTCCGGTAGCCGTTTGCCTCCATGTAGGCCAGATAGGCGTGATAGAGGTATTTACGGTAATTACGCGGGATGATACTGGCGTTCCCCATATACATGCCGCTGGTCTGCGGCAGGGTTTCCAGATAGCCGATAAAATCAAACGTCGGGTCGGCATCCCGTTTGATGTTCAGTGCCTCGTCTGAGTTCTGCTGGGACTGAAGCAGTGACCGGGCGAGCATCGGGTCGCTGAATTTCTGCATCAGGTGACGCACGATGACCGCCAGCTCGCGGGTGATTTTGTCCTTAAGCTGCGGGTCGCGCTCCTGCGGGGCTATCTGTTCCGGGAAGTGAATAATCACCCGCCGGCGTGACACGCCGCCGCTGCGGTCGGTGAAGCGCATCGGGTTATTGTTCACGGCCAGAATCACCGCCGGGATATGCGTGGAGTACGCATCCCGGTATTTCGGGTCCACGGACACCGCATCGCCGCCGGTGATGGCCTTGAGTCCGGCACCGTCGCCGCTCCATTTTTCCTGGTCCGGCAGGCGTATCAGTGAGAAGCCAGTTAACGCGGCACGTTCACGCGGGGATTCCAGCGTCTCGATGGTGGCCGACGTGGCGTTATCCTCCCCGGCCAGCAGGGTGGCTATTTCGGCCATGATACTTTTGCCGCTGCCGCCGGGACCGGTCACCTCCAGAAAGAGCTGCCAGTCGTAGCGGTTCGCCAGCACCATAAACAGTGCGGCCAGAATCACGTCGCGTTTTTCCGCACGGCCACCGGCGGCACGGTCAAGCCAGCGCCAGAACGCGGGGGCGTGGGTCTCCAGCGTTTCACCGTCCACCGGCGGGGTGAAATCCACATCGCACAGGGTGCGCATCCAGTGTGACGGACTGTGCGGGTGGAACGTGCCGTTCTGCGTGTCGAGCACACCGTTACGAAAGCCAATCAGGCGGCGGGAGGGGGCTTCCTGCTGCGGAATAATCAGCTTCAGGGTGTCCACCACGGAGGCCACCTTCCCGGAGGAGAACGGCGCGCGCAGACGCTGAAACAGCCCGGCCACATCCCGGGCAAAGTCCTGTGGCGGCAGCACCTTCCAGACACCATTTTCATAGCGGGACAGAAGCTGGCCGTTGGCATCGACCGCGAGCGCCTCGCCGTAATGCTCATAGATACGCATGGCCTTTTCGCTGGTACTCATGGCGGAAAACTCTGCTTCGCTCATGGTGTCGAACGGGCTTTCAGCCGGTGGCCGGATGGCATCGTAAATGGCCTTACGGGTGGCCTCCCCGCCGTACTGCGTGAAGGCATCATTCCAGTCACCGAAGACCGGCGGCAGGGCAACAACACCTTCACACGCATCTGCGGCTGCGGCGGCTTTTTTCTGGCCGTCACCGCTGAGGTCACGGTCAGCGGCAAGGACAATCTGACAGGCGGGGTGCTTCTGCCGGGCAAGGCTGGCCAGAGAAAGGAGGTTCACGGAAGAAAGCGCCACCATCACCGTTTCACCGGTCAGGTGATGCACGGTAAGTGCGGTCGCGTATCCCTCCGCTATCCACAGACGTTTTCCGGCCTGATTCTGTCCTTCAAGGATGTGACAGGTGCCCCTGACCTGTCCGCCTTTCAGGGTGCGCTTACGGCCGTCAGCACTGATTAACTGAAGGTTAACCAGTTCGCCGCTGTCGTCATACAGTGGCACCACAAGGTCACCGGCGCGCCAGCTCACGCCACCGGCTCTGTGTGTGCCGGTCAGCATCCGGCATTCCCGGCCGGGAAAGCCCTTGCGGGTCAGGTAGGCGTTACCGGTTCCGGGACGGGTTTTCGCTATCAGGGTTTGTGCCAGTGCGGCGGCGTTCTTCCGGGCAGCGTCTGTTTCAGCACCGGCGGCAGCCGTCACTGCCGGGTCAGCCGGGGGCAGGCTGCCGGTCACGGCAGCCACCTTTGCGGCCGCGTCGGACGGGGAGACACCAAACACCTTTTCAACCAGTTTCAGGCCGTCACCGGCACCACACTGATTGCAGTACCAGGTGCCGCGCCCCTCCCTGTCATCAAAACGGAAGCGGTCACTCCCGCCACAGACCGGACAGGGCTGATGACGGTTTTTCAGCACCTGAATCCCCAGCGCCGGGAGAATACGCGGCCAGTGGCCGAGCGCATGGCTGACGGTGGCGGTTACGTTCATTTTCATGGTGTTGTTCTCCTTCAGTGCAGTACCGGCGCTTTTATGTGACGGGCACAGAGTTCATCCATCACAACCAGCCCGAGAAAGGACAGCGACGGCGCGGCCTTCAGGGGGCCGGATTCCATTAAATCTTCCAGCAGGGCACAGGCTATCTGACGCCCTTTTTCCTCACCGTGCTGGCGCAGATAAAAGCCCTCCAGCTCAGCGGCGATGGCCGCCTCCAGTGACTCAAGGGTGAGATGCGGGTAGCGGTGCTGACGTTCGCACACGGTCAGCCAGGCACAGGCGACAGCGCGACGGTAAAGGGCAGCGCGTAAGACGGGCGGTAAGGGTGTTTTCATTTGTTTTCCTCCCTGTGACAGATGACTGCATTCCGTGCCGGTTGCATTAACTGATAAGGCATATCTGCGTCTCCTGAAGACGTGCGTATCCCTGCGCGAATACGCACATTTAATTTTTCGGGTGTCGTTTTTTAATTACAGATAATTGCGGTAACTGTTATCCGGGGTGATTTCCGGGTCAGGCTCCGTGCGGGGAATTTCCCGCCATTCCCGCGCCACCGGCGCTGCCCGGCTGACCGGAACAGGGTCCTGCGGGTAAATATCCAGATATTTCTCCCGCCATTTCTGTAATTCCGGGTCTCCGGCCATTTCTTTCAGTACCGCATGCCGGTTTACGGGGCTGCGTTTGAACAGGTCAGGACGGTCACAGGTAAATTCCCGCAGAAAACGCCCCAGCGGGATGTCTGTGGTGCGCCCGTCGGCGAGGATACGCACAAGGATACTGAATTTACGGCGGTACGGGTTCCAGACAATGTCCGGGCAGCGGTACGGCATTTCCCACGGAATACCGTCTTCCAGAATGCCGACCACGGCCACATCGGGAAAACCGGCAGAACGGTAAATCTCACCGGGCTGGGGAAAATCAAACATGCGTCTTGTCTCCCCGGTCTTTCTGCTGGGCGAGAAAATCACGGCACAGGCCTTTGGCTTTCAGCTCATTCAGCACAAAATCAATATCCTCATTCAGGTAGCTGAAAATATGCGGAATGTAGAGCTGATGCAGGCCGGAGAGTTCACGGTGAATCAAATCACCCCCAACAAACTGGGATACGGCGCTGGCGCGGTTGAGCTTATGGTAAGCCTCAATGCTGAGGTGTTCACGGGCGTCATGACGCGCTGAGACGGTCTGAGGGGCTTTTTTATTACGCACGGGACACCTCCACCACCGGCAGACGGGCAGCAAGGGAGAGCACATAGTCACGGACAAGGGAACGGCGGGCACTGCGTTCATCACCGGCGACGGTGCGAAGCATGCAGATACGGGGATGACGGTCTGCGCGACGGACAGCGGCAAACACAAAGACAAATTCAGGGTGTGAGGGGGTAAGGGTTGTAGCCATAAGGCAGCCTCCTTCGAGTAGCAAATAACTGCTATCGCCGGAGTTCTCACGCTCGATGGCGATAGCCCAGACGGGGGTGAGAATACCGGCCTCGAAGAATACCGGCCAGCCCGGAGGCTGCCCCGCCTGAGCTACCATTGACTCAGTGGCATAACATGTGATTGCGAACAGGATCATACCTGCACGGCAAACCACACGCCACACCATAATCTGGCGCTCTGTGGCGTTGATTGCGACACAAAAAAAGACGCATGGCGCGTCATATGTCGCCTTCGAGTTACACGGGTTCTCACGCCCGGCTGCCGATTTTGCGGCAGCGGAAAAACTATATCCGCAAATGCCGGAAAAAGGCAAGCCAGAAAAAGGGAGTTTTTGCAGAACAGGCATCATCATGCGTCGTACCCCCGTTTGCGTCCGGCAATGCGCCCGGCCATCCAAGCAGTGACTTCAGAGTGCAGCCAGGCCACATTTTTACCGCCAAGACTCACCTGCGGCGGAAATTCCCCCTTACGGATGAGTTCATAGATGGTCGAGCGTGACAGGCCGCACAGGTGCATCACTTCCGGCAGACGTAAAAAACGCTCCTGCGTGATGTCCGGCAGCGGAATCAGTGGCGTTACAGGAGCGGGAGACGGGGAAGAAAAAACAGCTTGCATCGGGCTACCTCGTTAATGTCCATACAGCACCGGATAAGTCCGTCCGGCTTCGGGTAGCGCTTTATTTTGTGAATATTTTCAGCAGACGCAACAGGGGGGATTTGTTCAGGCTGTCTTACAATGGTTGTGTATTTTTTGCACATCAGCGCCAGATAGCTTTAAAACGCTCTGGAAGGGGCTGGAAAAAATTATAGTGAAATACAAATTGTTTTTTCTTATTTATTTCAGTGAATTAATAAAAATAAAAAGTAATAAACAGCACAAAAAGCCCATCAACGGGTGAACAGTGGTGAACAGACGGTGAACAGTCATTACTGCGATTGTTCACCCTTTAACTTACTGTATTACTTATCTTTTTTCTTATGGTGAACAGAGGTGAACAGTAAAATATAAAAAAACAAACAGTAAGCCGGTTTTTCCTGCGACCTTTTCCTGGCTTGCCGGTCTGAGGATGAGTCTCCTGTGTCAGGGCTGGCACATCTGCAATGCGTCGTGTTGTTGTCCGGTGTACGTCACAATTTTCTTAACCTGAAGTGACGAGGAGCCGGAAAATGTCTGACAACACCATCCCTGAATATCTGCAACCCGCGCTGGCACAACTGGAAAAGGCCAGAGCCGCCCATCTTGAGAACGCCCGCCTGATGGATGAGACCGTCACGGCCATTGAACGGGCAGAGCAGGAAAAAAAGTGCGCTGGCGCAGGCCGACGGAAACGACGCTGACGACTGGCGCACGGCCTTTCGTGCAGCCGGTGGTGTCCTGAGCGATGAGCTGAAACAGCGTCACATTGAGCGCGTGGCACGCCGGGAGCTGGTACAGGAATATGACAATCTGGCCGTGGTGCTGAATTTTGAACGCGAACGCCTGAAAGGGGCGTGTGACAGCACGGCCACCGCCTACCGGAAGGCACATCATCACCTTCTGAGTCTGTATGCAGAGCATGAGCTGGAACACGCCCTGAATGAAACCTGTGAGGCGCTTGTCCGGGCAATGCATCTGAGCATCCTGGTACAGGAAAATCCGCTCGCCAACACCACCGGCCATCAGGGCTACATCGCACCGGAAAAGGCTGTCATGCAGCAGGTGAAATCATCGCTGGAACAGAAAATAAAACAGATGCAAATCAGCCTCAGCGGTGAGCCGGTTCTCCGGCTGGCCGGACTGTCAGCGGCAACACTCCCGCACATGGATTATGAGGTGGCAGGCACACCGGCGCAGCGCAAGGTGTGGCAGGACAAAATAGACCAGCAGGGAGCAGAGCTGAAGGCCAGAGGACTGCTGTCATGATTTACTGCCCGTCGTGTGGACATGTTGCTCACACCCGTCGCGCACATTTCATGGACGATGGCACCAAGATAATGATTGCACAGTGCCGGAATATTTATTGCTCTGCGACATTTGAAGCGAGTGAAAGCTTTTTCTCTGACAGTAAAGATTCAGGAATGGAATACATTTCAGGCAAACAGAGATACCGCGATTCACTGACGTCAGCCTCCGGCAGCATGAAACGCCCGAAAAGAATGCTTGTTACCGGATATTGTTGTCGGAGATGTAAAGGCCTTGCACTGTCAAGAACATCGCGGCGTCTGTCTCAGGAAGTCACCGAGCGTTTTTATGTGTGCACGGATCCGGGCTGTGGTCTGGTGTTTAAAACGCTTCAGACCATCAACCGCTTCATTGTCCGCCCGGTCACGCCGGACGAACTGGCAGAACGCCTGCATGAAAAACTGGAACTGCCGCCAGTACGGTTAAAAACACAATCATATTCGCTGCGTCTGGAATGAGGGCTGCCGGTTAACACCGGCCGTCGCCGCACACCGTATTTTTATTCTTCAGCATGATGAGAAAGAGATAACGATGGAAAGCACAGCCTTACAGCAGGCCTTTGACACCTGTCAGAATAACAAAGCAGCATGGCTGCAACGCAAAAATGAGCTGGCTGCGGCCGAACAGGAATATCTGCGGCTTCTGTCAGGAGAAGGCAGAAACGTCAGTCGCCTGGACGAATTACGCAATATTATCGAAGTCAGAAAATGGCAGGTGAATCAGGCCGCCGGTCGTTATATTCGTTCGCATGAAGCCGTTCAGCACATCAGCATCCGCGACCGGCTGAATGATTTTATGCAGCAGCACGGCACAGCACTGGCGGCGGCACTGGCACCGGAGCTGATGGGCTACAGTAAGCTGACGGCCATTGCCCGAAACTGTGCCATACAGCGTGCCACAGATGCCCTGCGTGAAGCCCTTCTGTCCTGGCTTGCGAAGGGGGAAAAAATTAATTATTCCGCACAGGATAGCGACATTTTAACGGCCATCGGATTCAGGCCTGACGCGGCTTCGGTGGATGACAGCCGTGAAAAATTCACTCCTGCGCAGAACATGATTTTTTCGCGTAAAAGTGCGCAACTGGCATCACATCAGTCTGTGTAAAACGCCCCGAAAATCCGCCCGTTTTTACTGAAAAAAGCCATGCATCGATAAGGTGCATGGCTTTGCATGCGTTTTCCTGCCTCATTTTCTGCAAACCGCGCCATTCCCGGCGCGGTCTGAGCGTGTCAGTGCAACTGCATTAAAACCGCCCCGCAAAGCGGGCGGGCGAGGCGGGGAAAGCACTGCGCGCTAGGAACGAAATTATTTGTAATTATTTATTATCTCTTCAATCTTCAAAAGTGCTTGTGAGAAATCACTTAATTTCCGTGTGTTGACTATATAGCGTAATAAACCTCTGATTGTCTCTGCTTCTGAGTTAAATCTAAATCCTTTATAGTTTTCAACAAGCTTGGATACTTTCTCAGGAAGATTGTCATAGCTGTCTGAAATCTCTGATGCTAATAAAAATAATTCAAATTTAATCTTTCTTTCTTCATTGAAATCAGTTGTGGAAATATTTTTGATAAATGATTTTATTTTATCTCTATTCTTTTCTGTTGATATTCTGTACAGATCATATAGTATTGTTTCAGCAGCTCTTGCTTTATCTGTATTCGGATAAGAACTAATTTCATGAAGTAATTTATCGACCTTGCTGTCGTCTTCTATATTAACGCCCAGTTTTTTGGCTACTGAAAAAATATTAGCAAGGCCTCTATTGACTATAGCTATCACCTCATACCTACCAAGGTTTCTACTTATTAACTTATCGAGAATCGTGTATATTAAAGTTTTTATGCTGTCAGTGGATAAAGTTTCACTGTGGGTGTTGTACCTTATAACGACATATTCGGAAATAGCATCATAGAATGCTAGGTTGTGGTATGAGGACTTTAAAGTGTCGTTTAATGTTTTTAATACTACCGCGTCTTGCTCTGTGGTTATTTTCATTAAAGATAGTAGTTTTAATGCGTTGATTAACTTTCCTTCTATAGGGTTGAGAAACGTAGCGAACTTGCTATATGACTTCGCTAGGTTTTGCAGTACAGTATTTATTAACCAATCTAATTCTTTGGGTTGAACAGACAGCGATAATAGTTTTTTATCTTCTTTCCTTAGTATAAGAGATAGGGTTTTATTATCAATGTATTTAATGCATGAATATAATTCTAATCTTGTTAGAGAAATCTCGTCTTTATCAGAATCCTTGATTATTTTTATTTCAATGAATTTGCGAATCACATCCTTGAATTCTTTATAAACATCAATTAAACATCCATTTTTTACAACAAAAATTATAAGGTTTTCGAAAAGAAATTCCGTTTTATGAAGATCCCCGTCAACTAATAACTTTGTATTTCTTTTTCTTATATCGCTATACTTTGTTAATAATGAGCTAACGGTGTAGTGAAGATTTAATAAATAATTAAAGGTTACTAAATCATAGATTACGGAGACGGTTTTTTTTATATTTCTCGGTAAGTTATCATATAATTCATGAATTTTATTCTCCTCAAGAGTTGAGTATCTTTCTCTATTAATTGAAAAATCATACTTCAATCTATTCAAAATAATATTTTGATTGAAAAGCGATATGAGAATATTTGCATAGTCCTTTTGTCTGATCTCTTCTGATAATTCCTCCTCTATAATACTGTAAGCCTCATCGTATTTATTTAACTGGAAGCAATTATATTTCTTAGTCTTGTCTATACTATTTGCAACCTTATGGGGGCGTGTATAGGTAACTATTTCGTTATAGTTGAAATTAATTTCCTTATCTATTTTAATTAATGAATCATTTGGTAGCACTTCAGTAATCAGTAGCACTTCATCATGTTTATCGTTTAAAACAATACCATATATACTTGCTT
>OODS01000514.1_pt1 | contig 30433 bp, 17 predicted proteins | sample 1671531 | NCBI WGS metagenome assembly OODS01 (sample SAMN06348166, study PRJEB24527) | human gut metagenome | biome: human gut; feature: ankylosing spondylitis patient; material: feces | host: Homo sapiens | place: China | collected 2015-10 | reverse complement strand
GGTTTTCTGCGTGCCCATCCTTCCTCGCTGAAGTCGGGCTCTTTGTCTTTGAAGAACTCTTGCCAGTCATCTTTCTTCTTCGGACCGCGAGCATCAGAGTATCCCCGATCAGCACGACTAGGCTTATCTTTTTTTGTTGACTTTGAGTCTTTTGCAGAAGCATCTTTCGGTTTTCTATCCTTATTCTCATAGCGCGGTGCACGTTCGTCGCTTTTGCCGCCGAATCGTTTACCTCCCTTGCGCTCATTTGAACCGTTTTCACGTCCTTTTCCGCTTTCTTCACCGGCGCCGGCAATCTCAACAACTACCTTGCGTCCGTTCCATTTAGCCCTATTCAGCGCCTTGATTACATTTGTCGCTTCCTTTTCCGGCACTTCAAAGAAAGAATAGTTCTGCATTAGGTCAATGCGTCCCAACTCGATACGTCCCCGTGTATTGCTGTTCAACAGTCCGATAAGATCACTAGGGAAGAAACTGTCTGTTTTACCCAGATTGATGAACAGGCGGTTAAAGCCCGGTGCAGCTTGGCGACTTCTTTTCTCGAAACCACCTTCTTTGCGATCACTCCGTCCGGTACGTTCTCCGCGGATGTCAGTCGGTACTTCTATTTCTGCACGGTTACGATAATACTCGGCAAAACGGTTAAATTCATGAGAAACCATTCGTTTAATCAAGTCCTCTTTGCTTAACCATTCCAGTTTACGGTAGATTTCCGGCATAAAGTCAGCAATCTCTTCCTCGTTTACTTTTACTTTTTCGAGATCATCAATAACCTTAATCAGCTGCTTCTGACAGATTCCTGCTGCTGTTGGCATTTCTCCGACAATGAATTTTTTGCTGATAATCCGTTCGATATCTCTCATCTTTCCTTTTTCACGAAGATTGATGATGGCTATGGAAGTTCCTGTCTTTCCGGCACGTCCTGTACGTCCGCTGCGATGTGTATAACTCTCTGTATCGTCTGGTAATCCGTAATTGATAACATGTGTCAGATCGTCTACATCAAGTCCGCGGGCAGCCACGTCAGTTGCCACGAGCAGTTGCAAATTGCGGATGCGGAATTTCTGCATAACAGCATCCCGTTGTGCTTGAGAAAGTTCACCATGCAAAGAATCGGCATTGTAGCCTTCTTGCATTAATTTGTCGGCAATTTCTTGAGTTTCTTTACGGGTACGGCAGAAAATAATACCGTATATTTGTGGGTAGTAATCGACGATACGCTTTAAAGCTTCGTATTTGTCCTTAGCCTGTACGGTATAAACAACGTGTTTAACGTTGTTGGTGCTTTCATTCTTGCGGCCAATAGTGATTTCTTTCGCATTGCGTAGGTAATTTTTGGAAATGCGTGCGATTTCCGGACTCATTGTTGCGGAAAACAATAGGGTGTTGCGCTCCTGCGGTACATCAGCCAGAATGGCGTTGATGCTTTCTGTGAACCCCATATTAAGCATTTCGTCGGCTTCATCCATTACCACATTGTGGATGGTAGATAGAGATACGGTTTTGCGCTCCATCAGGTCCAGCAGGCGTCCGGGGGTAGCTACAATGATGTGTACCCCTCGTTTGAGGCTGCGTATCTGGCTGTCAATGGAAGAACCACCATATACAGGTAATACTTTTAGTCCGTCAATGTATTTGGAATAGTCATTCAAATCTCCTGCTATCTGGAGACAAAGCTCGCGGGTAGGGCAGAGGATAAGCGATTGTGGAATTCTGTTTTTTACGTCAATCTGTTGGAGCAAGGGCAAACCGAATGCGGCTGTTTTACCTGTTCCTGTCTGTGCAAGAGCTACTACATCATTATTTTCTCCTAAAAGGTACGGAATCACTTCCTCTTGTACCGGCATGGGATTCTCGTATCCCATTTCTTCAATTGCTCTACGTATCTCCGGAGAAACGCCAAGCTCTTCAAATGTCTTCATTAAATCTCTGTATATCTTTTATTTCGGCTGCAAAGATAGAGAATAATTACGAATTACTAGTTACAATTTGCGATTTATTCCAGTAGGATGCTACGTAACTGTTCAATTTCTTCTGCAGAAAGTTCGATTCCTTTTTTCAGATAGGTCTGTACACTCCCATATTCAGCCTCAATTTGTTCTTTAGCAGCGTTCAGGAAGTCTTCTTTTGCAGAGTAGATGGTTGTAATGGCTTCTTGCGAATTGACCGATAGCTTATATGCATATTTGGAAGCTTTCGGAATATTAAAATAGTCATTACTCAAACGATAATCTTCCATAATGACGTCTTCGTTGACTCCAAGAGCGGCAAGCAATAAGGCGGAAACGACTCCTGTACGCCCTTTTCCGGATGTACAATGAATCACAACCGGATAATGAGTACGGTCGAGAAGAGCAGTGAACAACTTCTTGAATTCCTTTTGGTAGTTTATGACTAATTCCCGGTTCATTTGTTCTACCAAACGATAAATGGTGTCACTTTTTATCTTCTCCTCTTGAATTCCTTGCAGAATTTCTTCCATGTTTCCAGTAGGAATAGGGATATGTATGATGTTAAATTCGTTGTCATGTAGTTGCGGGTAGTTGTGACGTTCATTTTCAGAACGTAAGTCTATAATCGTCCGTACGCCCATATTCTTGAGTTCCCGGCGTGAGCAGGGAGGAATACTGTCTATTTGTGCGGAACGGTATATCATTCCCCAGCGAAGAGATTTTCCGGTACCAGCAGATTCGTATCCTCCTAAATCGCGGAAATTCTGTATGCCGGGGATGTTAATGTTGCGGGTGGCCACTTTAACCCGGTATTTGTTATTAAATACCATCAAGTAGTAATAACGTTGAGACGGATCGTTGGTTACGATTGTCATTTTACCACTGGAAATGTTTGCCATTGCAATGGGAGAATCTTCTGGAATAGCTTCAGGAGAAGTAGAGGTGTATACTTTTACCTGTCCTTTTAATACCGGTGCTGTTTCCCATTTGATAATACAGTTTCCTACGTTATTTTCTTCACATACCACAGATATAGCAGGTGATGTGCCAGAACATGATGGGAGCACTAATAAAACAGTAAGCCAGCTTAACAGGTTTCTATACATAGTTTCTTTGTCTTGAATCGTATACTGCAAAGATAAGAATTACCCGAAGATGTGGTAATTCCTTTGCTATAATTAGCCAAAGTTAATAGTAATTTACGTGTTAAAAAAGGGCGCTTCTTCGTTATAGAAGAGCGCCCTGAATGAGAAGTAACCTAAGTTTGCTTTATTGAATATTGTTCAATAGATCTATTTTTCCTTCGTTGACCAACTTTAAAATGAGCTCACCAAATAAGGTGTTTTGCCATGCAAACCAGGCGCGTGTGAAGTTTTTAGGGTCATCCTTATGGAAAGATTCGTGCATGAATCCTGTTCCTGCGTCTGTATCCATCAGCATTTTTATGCAAGACTTAATTTCCTGGTCGTCCTGACTGGTGAATGCCTTCATCATGATACTCATAGGCCATATCATATCATAACCGATGTGAGGTCCTCCAATACCTTCTCCTGCCTTTCCTTTGAAGAAGTAGGGGTTGTCTTTGCTCCATACAAAACGACGTGTGTTTTGATAAATAGGATCGTTGATGTCTACATCTCCCAGATAAGGCATTGCCAGCAGGCTTGGTACGTTGGCGTCGTCCATTAAGAGATGATTTCCGAATCCGTCTACTTCGAAAGCATAGATTGTACCATATTTAGGATGATTGTAAGTTGCATATTTTTTTAATGCAGCTTCCACTTCTAATGCCAAATCTGTGCATTGTTTCGCCAGACTGGTGTTTTTGTTTACAACATTCAGAATTTCCGCAGCTTTCTTTAGAGAAGAAACAGCGAAGAAATTAGACGGTACGAGGAACTGTAAAGTGGTTGCATCGTCAGACGGACGGAAAGCTGAAACAATGAGTCCGACAGGATTTACAGGAGTACCTAGACCGTTATTGTTTAATGTGTCGAGTGCGCGTTCTGTCTTACGCTGGAATTTATAGGGACCCACTCCCTCTTTGCGCTGTTGTTCCTTGAAAGTTGTCAGTATGTTGGCGATGGCCTGTATCCATTCATTATCAAAGATGCTTGCATCACCGGTTTCTTTCCAATATTGATAGGCCAGACGTAATGGATAACATAAAGAATCTATTTCCCATTTACGTTCGTGCAGTTCCGGTTTCATGTCGGTCAGGTCGGACATCCAATCTCCTCCCACAGCCCCGTCATTGAAAGCATTGGCGTATGGATCGATATTTATACATTTAAATTGTCTGCGTATCACTCCTTCGAGCATTTTCTTCAATTCCGGGTCTTTATTCGCTAATTGTATATAAGGCCAAACCTGTGCTCCTGAGTCACGTAACCACATGGCATGGATATCTCCTGTGTAGACGAAAGTATCAGGCTTACCGTCTGTTGTACGGTAATGAACTGTTGTCTCAAGAGTATTTGGAAAACAATTCTCGAACATCCATGCCAATTTTTGATTAGTAAGTAGCTTTTTCACCCTGGTGATTTCCGCTTCCACGGCTTTTGATGTAAAAAGCCGCTTGTTTACGGGTGGACGATTACTTTTATAAGCGGCAATTTCAACTGCTTGATTAACCACATTGGTATGATCCTTAGCCAGAATAAGTTCTGTAGCTTTAGCAGGACCTCCCATTAATAGGGTGGTCGTGATGATACATATTCCGATATTTCTTTTCTTCATATCTCTATTGTTTTTAAGAGGGTTATTAAAAGTGATTATTATAAATCGATTCCGCCTAGTCTTCCATACATTTCTATGAAAGCAGCTTGTGTCAAGAGCCATTTTTTCTCGTTTTTATCTGTGCCGCTCCAATCTGTCTGGAACAAGCCTCGTTCATCTCTGGCATGATGCCATGCGTAATCAAGACTTTTTTGGAAATCAGTTAGATAAGTCTTGTTATGGTCTATTTGATAAAGTTCAATAAAACCTCTTAGCATAACTGCTGTGAACCAAATATTTCCTTTTTTCAGTAATTGGAATGTTTGTCCGTCTGGAGAGGTGAAATGAGTGAAGAAGTGTTTGTGACACGCTTCTGCTATATTTTGGGCATCTTCCAGATAACTTTTCTGTTTGGTAATTTGATAGAGTAGGGCAGCTGCTTGCATCATTTGCCCACTGTTGTAGGCAAATTTGGCACGACCGATTTTTTTGTTGAGTGAGATGTTGTCAAAGTATAAATGATCTTTTGGATCTTCCAGATTCTTTTTAGTCCATTCGTATAACTCTTTTCCTTCTTTTAAATAGGCATCATCTTGAGTAGCTTGAAATAGCTTGAGAGCAAATACGGCTCCCGGTGCATTAGAACAAGTATTTTTAGATTCCTTCTTTTGTTCGCACCAGTAGATTCCTCCGCCGAGTACGTCATCTTTACCACTAAGGATAAACTTCCATATTAGTTTAGCTTTCTCCAGATAAGCTTGTTTTCCTGTCATACGATAAGAATCGGTAAAATCGATACCTAACCAGACGTTGTCATCATAAAAACGATCGGAGAGAGGTTGACTGCTGATATAAGATGAGTAAGCGAATGGTTCTCTTCGTGTGTCGAAGTATTCTTCCAATCCTGGTAGTACTTTGTTTTCCAGAAGCTTTTTATATTTCTTATTTCCAGTGCTCTCCAGTAATGCATTTACTGCAGAGGATGTGCCCGAATACGGCCAAAGGTAGGAATATTCATTGCGTCTTTTTGCTTGTTCTTCTGATGCCAGATAAGTTGCCTTATTGTCTTGGTCAAAAGGATAATTCTCACGTAACAGACAAGTGTTGGGTGCTGCATAGTTTTGGTAAAGAGCATCCAAAGTTTGCTGTGCTTTTTCTATGTTAGGATTTGCGTTTGCAATGGTGAAAGCACAAATAACATTAAGTAATAGGCCGTTCATAATTTTTTATTTAAGTGGTGTTTATATAAATAGTAATTTGAATGAGTTCGCAGGTTTTATTGTGACTCTACAAAAATACCTTATTTCGGTTACTTTTTAAATGGGGAGTGAGCAGATTGTAAATGATTGTTTGGGGTATGTTGTTGATAATCAGAGAATTTTTGATCGGAGAGTCTCTGATAAATGTAAATGATGCTGTATGATTAATACACTGTTATTCCCGGATTTGTTGTCCGATTCGAGCTACTTTTTCTTCAAATTCATTCCGGTCTCCATTTGCTTTGATCCGCATTTTTGAGCGGTAATTATAGATGGTCGATAATGAGTACTGTAAGAAATGAGCTATTTTCACACTGTCTGTAATTCCCAGTCGGATAAGTGCGAAGATCCGTAATTCGGGTGTTAAGAGTTTGCCGGGTCCTGGAATGATTGCATTTTCCGGTAAAAGCAATGCGTTAAAATCTTCGACGAAATTCGGAAAGAGATTCAGGATTGCTTTGTCGAAGTTATTATAAAATTCAGCCAGATCTTCTTCTGTATTGAGAGAGGAGTGGAGGAAAGAGGTTACTTTCTTTATATCTTCACTTTTGGCTATTTTGAGTGCTCTTTTCTTAAAATTGGCAATTTTACTGATATAACTGGTATATTGTTCCATATACAGCCCTACATATTCTTCTTTGATTTTATTGTTATCTGCCAATATTGAGTTCATTTGTTGTATTTCGTAAAGATGATAAGACAAACTCTCATTAGCTTGTTCCACTTTACCTTTTTGTTTTTTCAGTTGTACGGACAGGATGAATAGCAGAATGCAGACAATGCATAATGCAATGAGCAATGCCCTTATGATGATAAATTTATGTTTCTCCTTTTCTTGAAATGCCTTATCTATGAAAAGATACATATCTGAGGCTTCGATGGTGTTAATTCTCGCATTACATAGGATAGCGTCCTCCATTGCATTTTTCATATATACGTATGCCCGATTTATGTCTCCACTTTCAAAAATAAGTTTTGCCAATATTCGCAAAGAACGGTTTTCTCTAGTTCCGTTTATTACATCAGATATGGCGGATATGGTAAAATACCTGACCGCATTCTTAGAGTCACCTTTGCCTTGATAAGCGGAGGCTAATGAATAAGCTAATATACCGGCATTCCGCGAATATTGGGGATAGCTTAAATAAGCACTGTCAAGCATATGGATGGCATCATTATATTTCTTTTTGTGTAGCAGGATAGGAGCAATTGTGAAAGCTCGTATATTGGAAGGGACTTCTGCGCATTGGAGTAAGGAGTCGCGATAAGTTTGTTCTATCAAATCATTCTTGCGTGATTCTATTTCACTGGAAGCAAAATTCTTCTGGTGATTGTAGATAGTGGCTTGCCCGAGGAAGTATTCCACTTTAAGTTTGGGAGATAATAATTCATGTTGTATGGGATTGACGATGGACAATGCCTCTTTGAAAAATCCCATGGAAGATAGAATACGTGCATAGTCTAGCTTGGCTTCTATGATAAGCTTTCTATCTCCACTTTCTTGAGCTAACTCATTCATATGAATAGCATAGGTTAAAGCGGAATCTTTTTGAAAGGAAGAATAGGCGAAACATAATAATTCGGCTATTTGTACTTTTTTACGTATTTTATGATGTAACTTCAGTTCTATTTTAAGACTATCTATTTGCTCTTGCTTTTGTTCTGCATAATCTAATTTATACTTTAGGGCTTTATCTAATGTTTTTAGTAATGACTTGATTTCATCGTTAGCTGTAGCCGGATTGATAAAAATAAAGCAGAGTAATACAGGTAAAATGAACTTTCTCATGATTATATTAGATTTTATCGCTAAAGTTGAATTTGGGATAAAGGTAAATATAATATTTGATAAATACTAGCGTGCGATTTAATTCTCGTGCCTGAGATTTATAATTCCATACCTAACCTGTAATAACAAATACCGGTTTGATATGGAATCTTTTTCAAAAATGCCTATATAAAATTAGGAAATAATTGTTATTTATATTTTTGTGCGAACTCCGCCGAAACCGAATTGCTGAAACTTCGGCAAACTTCAGCAGCAAAGTCTTTTCCGCACTGAATGATTTTATCCCAGATCTCTTCATTCAAGTTATTCAGATCGCGGTAACGGACATCATATTTAAGTAGTCCGTAGATCAGGCCTGCGTTAAAGTTATCACCGGCTCCGATGGTGCTGACGGCTTCCAACGGCTCTATCGGATATTCTTTGCTGACCAGGTTGGTACGCAAAGATACTTTGTCGCCACCGGCGGTGCAGACAAAACGGGGACAGTAGAACTTTATCTTATCTTTGTATATCTTGTCTACGTCCTGCATATTATACATGTAGAGGAAGTCCTCCAAAGAACCGCGCACAATATCTGCATATTCCAGATTCTCGATGATGGTAGGGGCCAGTTTCATCGCTTCATTCTTGTGTGAAGAACGGAAGTTCGGATCATAGTAGATAATGGCTCTCTTCTCACGCGCCTGATCCAATAATTCGAGAATCTTATCCCGCAATACTGGATTCAAGGCATAGTATGAGCCTACCATGACAATATCATCCTCCTCCAATTTGGGAAACAGTACATCCAGACGTTGCTTCGGATAGTCCTTGTAAAAGATATATTCAGCGTCACTTTGCTCATTGAGGAAAGCGAGCGATACAGGTGATTTGCCATCGGGAAATACATTCACATGATTGGTTGGGATGTTGTTTTCACGCATGAATTGCAGGATGATATTCCCTACACGGTCATTGCCGGTCTCACTGATGAAACCGACGTTGACTCCCATCCTTCCTAAGGACACGATGCCGTTGAACACGGAGCCTCCCGGCACGGCTGCGGAAGGCTGTTCTCCTCGAAAGATGATATCGAGGATGGTCTCTCCGATGCCGATTACTTTTCGCATAGTGACCTTGATTTTTCTCCCAGATAACCACCGTGGTGGCGTTTCGAATATTCTTCTATGGTGAATTGGGTCTTTTTCATGGTCTGTACCACTAAGATATCGCCGATGACGGTCATCGCGGTTGTCGAGGTGGTAGGAGTCATTCCTAATGTACAGACTTCAGCCGGTTTTCCGGTGCTCAGGCAGACATCCGATTCTTGTGCTAACGGACTGTCCGGATTTCCGGTGATTACGATGAACTTCAAGTCCGGATCGAGGTTATGTGCCAACCGGGTCAGTTCGACAATCTCACGTGTCTTGCCGGAATTGGAGATTAATAAAAGCAAGTCGTTCTTCTGCAAGATTCCCAAGTCGCCGTGTTGCGCTTCGCTGGGGTGCAGGAAAACGGACGGAATACCGGTGGAACAGAAAGTAGTAGCAATGTTCATCGCAATTTGTCCGGCCTTTCCCATGCCGGAAGTAACCAGTTTCCCGTTTTTCTGATGTACTTGCTCTACAATCAGTTGTATAGCTTTCTCGTATGCGTCTGTTACAGGGATGTTGAGCACGGCTTGTGCTTCCTGTTGCAATAGTTGTTTGATGGAGTCTATCATATAATCAGTTTATTTTTTCTTTTAATTCTTCCGGCGTGTTTGCTATTTCGTAATAGGTGGAGAAAGGCTGCCGGGCAAATCCTTTATCCTCTAATGTCTTGAGTGTTTTCAACAGTTCGTCATAGAAACCATATTCGTTGTAGAAGATGACTTTTTTCCGGTGGTATCCGATGGAAGCGGCAGCCATTACATGGAATATCTCGTCCAATGTGCCTATGCCTCCCGGCAATGCTACCAGGATATCCGATTTCTCTGTCATGATATCTTTCCGCTCACTAAGGTTGTGGGTATGGATCACTTCATCAAGGAACGTGCAGACACGTCCTTTCTCTTCCAGTTTGGTAGGAACTACCCCGATTACTTTACCGCCGTTTTCCTTCACGGCACGCGCTACGCATTCCATAAGTCCGAGATCGGCTCCTCCATAAATCAACGTTTTACCTGTTTTACCCATCCACTCACCGATTTGGCGGGCACTTTCAAAGTACATTTTGTCAATGTTTGCGGCGGCAGAACAGAATATTCCTATCTTTTCCATATACGTTGTTACTGTTATAGTCCACAAATATCTGCAATTTTCTATAAACAGCAATAAGTTTTATTGTATTTTTGCGGCATAATTCAATAAGGAAGTAGAAAACAATGCATTATAACGAATATACACTACCGAATGGCCTTCGTATTATCCATGAACCGACTCTCTCGAAAGTAGCTTATTGTGGTTTTGCCATCGACGCCGGAACACGAGACGAGGCGGAGCACGAACAGGGGATGGCTCATTTTGTGGAGCATCTCATCTTTAAGGGGACGGAGAAGCGGAAAGCCTGGCATATCCTTAACCGGATGGAGAATGTAGGCGGCGATTTGAATGCCTACACCAATAAAGAAGAAACGGTAGTCTATTCCGCTTTCCTGACCGAACATCTGGAACGGGCGCTCGAATTGCTGGGGGATATTGTGTTTCATTCCACTTTTCCCCAACACGAGATTGAGAAGGAAACGGAGGTTATCATTGATGAAATTCAATCATACGAAGACACTCCGTCGGAATTGATATTCGATGATTTCGAGGATATGATTTTCCGTAACCACCCGTTGGGGAGGAACATCCTGGGTAAGCCGGAACTGTTGCGTAGCTTTCGCACCGAAGATGTCCTTTCGTTTACGCGCCGGTTCTATCAGCCGGGAAATATGGTATTTTTCGTTCAAGGGCAATATGACTTCAGAAGAATAATCCGTCTGGCGGAGAAGTATCTGTCGGATGTCCCTGCCGGAGAGGTAAACAGCCGACGTGTGCCTCCTCCGCTTTATGCTCCCGAGCATTTGACGGTCGCTAAGGATACGCATCAGGCTCATGTGATGATTGGCAGTCGTGGATACAATGCGTATGACGATAAGCGTACGGCGCTTTATTTGCTGAACAATATTCTTGGCGGTCCCGGTATGAACAGCAAGCTGAATGTATCTCTGCGCGAACGTAGGGGACTGGTATATAATGTCGAGTCCAATCTGACTTCTTACACCGATACGGGAGCTTTCTGTATCTACTTCGGCACTGATGTTGAAGATATGGATACCTGTTTGAAACTGACTTATAAGGAGTTGAAGCGGATGCGGGATACGAAGATGACTTCGTCCCAGTTGGCGGCGGCCAAGAAGCAACTGATAGGGCAAATAGGAGTGGCTTCGGACAATTTTGAAAATAATGCTTTGGGAATGGCGAAAACCTATTTGCATTATCACAAATACGAGTCGTCCGAGCTTGTCTTTAAACGCATAGAAGCTTTGACGGCGGAACAGTTGTTGGAGGTGTCCAATGAAATGTTTGCAGAGGAATATTTGTCCACGTTGATTTACAAATAATTAGTAGGCGGTCTTGCTTTTCGCTGATTAAATTCGTATCTTTACAAGTTTTATTCTTTTCTCTAAAGAGATGTCACTCTATAAGGTGCCGTTTGTCACCCTATAAAGTGCCTTTTGTCCCTTTGTAAGGTGCCGATGGTCACCTTGCAAGGTGACGACTTCCCGGCTACATAAAACCGCACTGTTTTCTGCACAGAACATTCTTATTCTCTGCACTGAAGAGTCCTAAACATAGTAAGAAAAGAATTATGGCTTATTACAATTTGAAGAAAAAACCGTCCCTTACCACGAAAGAGGGTGATAAGGAAACAATGTATGCCGACATTGTGTATAGCGGAACGATTACGGCAGAGCGTCTTATCCGGACAGTGGCCCAGAGAACCGGTTTCAAGGAGGGGATGATAGAAGGAATCCTTTCCGAGTTGCAGAACGAGACGTTGGAGTACCTGAGTGAAGGATATCGGGTGGAGTTGGGAGAGTTTGGATTCTTCTCTGCCAAAGTAAAGTCCCGCCTGGTGGAGAACAGGAATGACTTACGTTCAAATTCCGTTTCCTTTGATGGGGTGAATTTCCGTGCGTCCAAGTCTTTCCGTACCGGTATTAGGGGAGATTTGGAACGTAGGAGATGTATCGGTTTCCGTACTTCGAAAGAGTGGGACAGGAAGCAACTGGAACAAATTGTATTGCAGCATATCCGGAAGCATGGGTTCATCACAAGGGCTACTTATACTGAACTCACAGGTCGCTTGAAGAACTCCGCGCTTGCCGACCTCAAATCTTTTGCGGCCGAAGGGATTATCAAGAGAGTGGGACGTGGCAATCAGATGCATTTTATTGTGCCGCTCGTTGACGATCTGTAGCTTGTGTGCGTATTTGCGGAACGGATGAAGAGTGATTCTAATTAAAAAAGAGGAATGCTACTTGTTTTCGTCTGTATAATTCGTATTTTTGTAGCAGATACGTGTGTGATAACAATCTAAAAACAGAGGCAGTATGTTGGTAACGGGTAGAAAACTCCCCATCGGGATTCAGACTTTCGAGGATATTCGCAATGACGGGTATCTGTATGTGGACAAAACGGCATTGATGTGGACTATAGCGAACATTGGCAAGCCTTTCTTTTTAAGTCGTCCGCGCCGGTTCGGAAAAGGTCTGTTGATATCTACGTTCGAAGTCTACTTCAAGGGGAGACGTGAGCTTTTTACGGGGCTTGCTGTGGAAGAGTTGGAGAAGAAGTGGGAAGAGCATCCAGTGCTTCATCTTGACTTGAATGCCCGTAAGTACACCACTCCGGCGGATTTGGATGCTATTTTAAATCAGCACTTAGAACGATGGGAAGCGGTGTATGGAGAAGAAAAGCGTGACCGTGCTTCGGAAGAACGTTTTGCTTATGTCATCCGTCGTGCTTCCGAACAGACGGGCAAGGGTGTTGTGGTATTGGTGGATGAGTATGATAAGCCACTGTTGCAGGCCATTCAGAATGAACCTCTTCTTGAGTCTTACCGTTCTACCTTAAAGGCTTTTTACGGGGTATTGAAGAGTGCGGACCGTTACCTCCGTTTTGCGTTTCTGACCGGTGTCACAAAGTTTTCTCAAGTTAGTGTGTTCAGTGACTTGAATCAGTTGAATAGCCAGACTGAACGTCATTATCAAGTCATCATATATTTAATATTCAAGCTGATGGGGCAGTTCACCCAAGCGGAGGTCCATAGCTCACGGGGTCGTGCAGACGCTGTTGTAAAGACTCCTAAGTTTGTTTATGTATTCGAGTTTAAGTTGAAAGGAACTGCCGGACAGGCCCTGCAACAGATTGAAGAGAAAGGCTATACGCTTCCTTATGCGGCAGAGGGTCGGCAAGTGATAAAAGTCGGTGTGGAGTTCAGTGCGGAAAAGCGGAATGTGGAGCGCTGGATGGTAGAAGAAGAAAAATAACTGAATAACTAACCTTTGTATTTTAAGCTTGATACTCCAATGAAAAAGAATAGTCTGTTATTCCTTGTATTTCTTTCTTTGCCGTTATATACTTGGGCCGATAAGACTTTAGATTCACTCTTGAACGTGCTTGACCGGACGATTCAAGAGCATGAGACATACGTTGCCCAACGTGAGTTGCGTATCGGACATCTTAAGTCATTGGTAAATGGAATAGAGGTCAAGTCAGCGGAACATTACAACTTGAATAATCAGATATACAAAGAATACAGAGCTTTTATCTGCGATTCCGCCATTCATTATTTGAATGAGAATATACGGATTGCAGAGTATCTGCATGATACAGACCGGAAGATAGAAAGCAAGCTGCAGCTCTCATTACTACTATCTTCGACGGGGATGTATACAGAGTCTATCGACGTTTTGGAGTCGGTAGACCGTCAGGAGGTAGCCGCTCGCTTAATCCCGGATTATTACACTTGTTTCGATCATGTGTATGGAGAATTGAGCGTTTATACACAGGATAAAGCCCTTTCGGGACATTATTGGAGTATCTCGCAGGCATATAGGGATTCTTTGTACGCCATATTGCCGCCTGCATCGGAAGAACGTCTGTTGATGCGTGAAGCGTTGCTTCGTGACCAACATCAATATGAGGAAGCCTTGAAAATAAATGACCTCCGATTGGCGGAGATGGAGCCGTATACACCTCAATATGCGATGGCCACTTATCATCGTTCCCTCATCTACAAATACAGTGGGGATCATCTAGGGGAGGAGAAGAATCTCTGCATCTCCGCTATTTCAGATATTCGTTCGGCTATTAAAGATCATGCGTCGCTGTGGATGCTTGCCCAACTTCTTTATGAGGACGGAGATATGGAGCGTGCCTATCAGTATATGCGTTTTTCATGGAATGCGACCAAGTTCTACAATGCCCGTTTGCGTAGCTGGCAAAGTGCTGATGTACTTTCACTGATTGACAAGACTTATCAGGCAATGATTGAAAAGCAGAATGGTCGTCTCCAGCAATATCTGTTGCTTATCACTACATTGCTGGTACTGTTGATAGTGGCTTTGGGCTATATCTATCGTCAGATGAAGAAACTTGCGGATGCACGAAACCATCTTCAACAGGCTAACGAGCAGTTAAACGGACTGAATGAGGAGTTGAGGCAGATGAACAGTTGTCTGTCATCCACCAACATAGAACTTTCAGAGTCCAATCAGATTAAGGAGGAATATATCGCGCGGTTTATCAAGCTGTGCTCCACCTATATTAACCGTTTGGATGCTTATCGGCGTATGGTGAATAAGAAAGTATCCGCCGGACAGATAGCGGAACTTTTAAAGATAACCCGTTCGCAGGACGCTCTTGACGAAGAGTTGGAAGAGTTGTATGCCAACTTCGATACAGCCTTTCTACATCTGTTCCCCGATTTCGTGAAGAAGTTTAATGACCTGCTGCAGGATAATGAACGGATTGTATTGAAGAAAGACGAACTGTTGAATACCGAATTACGTATTTTCGCTTTGATACGTCTAGGCATTGAAGACAGTTCACAGATCGCTGAGTTCCTTCGTTATTCGGTGAACACAATCTATAATTACCGTGCAAAAGTGAAGAACAAAACTCGTGGCTCGAGAGAGGATTTTGAGGATTTAGTACGAAAAATCCGCTAATCAAGGTTGTAAACTATCCACTTTTTTAGACTGAAGAAAAGAGAGTAAGCTTTTGGAAATGAATTGTTTGCCTTTTAATGGTATCCACTTATTGCCCCCTCCTTATGAATCCGTTCTCATTTCTTTATAATTTTGACCTGTGCTTCGGAAGCAATGAGAGGAACTCCATTGCGGACGGACGTTTATTATTAACTTTAAAATTAGTACGCATGAAAAAGAACAGGCGAAAAATCCTTTCGGGGAGTCGCAAGATTCTCTTTGCTATTCTGGCAATGTTTCTATCATTGAGTGCATCCGCACAACAAATTACTGCCTCCGGTCAGGTACTGGATGCGCAGAACGAACCGCTTATCGGTGTTAGTGTACAGGAAAAAGGAACGACTAACGGTGCGATTACCGATCTGGACGGTAACTTTTCATTAAATGTTCAACAAAATGCCATTCTGGTATTCTCTTATGTGGGCTATAAGTCGCAGGAGATGAAGGCTACCCGTCAAATGAAGGTCACACTTCAGGAAGATAATGAAGTGCTCGATGAAGTGGTGGTAATCGGTTATGGCTCGGTGAAACGGAAAGATGTGACGACAGCCATTTCTTCCGTATCCACCAAAGATCTGGATATGCGTCCCATTGTATCTGCCGGACAGGCCATTCAGGGTAAGGCGGCAGGTGTATCGGTCATCCAGCCCAATGGTACGCCGGGAGGCGAGATGTCTATCCGTGTGCGTGGTACTACTTCAATGAATGGAAGTAACGATCCGCTATATGTAGTAGACGGAGTGCCGGTAGACAATATCAAGTTCCTTTCTCCGAATGATATTGAGAGTATGCAGATCTTGAAAGATGCTTCTTCCGCATCTATATACGGTTCGCGTGCCGCTAACGGTGTGATTCTTATTACGACAAAAGCAGGTGCGACGGGAAATGCGAAAGTTTCTCTGACTGCCCAGTTCGGACTGAATAAAGTGGCCGATAAAGTGGAGTCCTTGAATGCGTCACAGTACAAAGAATTGCAGGACGAGATCGGACTGGTGTCTCTGCCTGACGGATTGCCCGACCGCACCGATTGGTTTGATGAGACATACCAGACAGGGAAGACCCAGAATTATCAGATTGCTGTATCCAATGGCAACGAGAAGATGAAATACTATCTTTCTGCCGGATATCTGAATGAACAAGGTGTGTTGGATATCTCTTACTACAAACGTTATAACTTCCGTGTGAATCTCGAAAATCAGGTTCGTAAATGGTTGACCGTTAGTGCTAATATCTCTTATTCCGACTATACAAGCAATGGAGGAGGCGCTATGGGTACAGGAGCGAATCGGGGAGGTGTTATTCTGGCGGTTATCAATACTCCGACGTATGCTCCGGTTTGGGACGCTTTGAACCCGAACCAATATTATAATAATTTTTATGGAGTGGGCAATATCACCAATCCACTGGAGAATATGGCACGTGCAAAGAACAATAAAGATAAAGAAAATCGTTTATTGGCTTCCGGTAACGTGTTGCTGACGATTCTTCCTGAGTTGAAATTCAAATCGACACTTACTCTTGACCGCCGTAATGCTGTCAATACTACTTTCCTTGATCCTATTTCCACTACTTGGGGACGCAACCAATATGGAGAGGCTTCGGATAATCGGAACATGAATACGGTCCTGACATTTGATAATGTCTTGACTTATAATAAGAACTTCAAAAAGCATGGACTGGAAGTCATGGCCGGTTCGTCGTGGACGGATTCCGACTATTCAAACAGTTGGATTAACGGTTCTCATTATCGTGATGACCAGATCCAGACCTTGAATGCGGCCAATAAGATTTCTTGGGATAATACCGGAACAGGGGCTTCCCAATGGGGTATCATGTCATTCTTCGGACGTGTAGCCTATAATTTCGACAGTAAGTATCTGCTGACTGCCAATATCCGTGCTGATGGTTCCTCTAAACTGCATCCTGACCATCGCTGGGGGGTATTCCCATCATTTTCTGCCGCTTGGCGTATCTCTTCAGAAAAGTTTATGGAAGATCTGACTTGGATTGATGACTTGAAGCTGCGTGGAGGTTGGGGACAAACGGGTAACCAATCGGGTATCGGAGACTATGCTTATCTGCAACGTTATAACATCGGTCGTATCGAATGGTTTAAGAAAGGTGAGGAAGGGGATAAGACGGATTATGCCAATGCCGTACCGACCATCAGTCAGGCGAACTTACGTACATCCGATTTAACTTGGGAGACAACCACACAGACAAATATAGGTTTGGATTTGACAGTCTTGAATGGACGTTTGACGTTCAATGCGGACTACTACTATAAGAAAACAAAGAATATGCTGATGAATGTATCTCTGCCTGCCGGCGCTGCCGCAGCCACTTCGATAGCCAGAAACGAAGGTGAAATGGTGAACAAGGGTTTTGAATTTTCTATCAGTTCGAAGAACTTCCGTGGCGGAGCATTTACTTGGGATACGGATTTCAATATTTCTTTCAACCGGAATAAACTGACGAAGCTGGAACTGCAAAAAGTGTATTATGATGCGAAGACAGCGGATGTAGTCAATGATTATGTCGTACGTAATGAGCCGGGGCGTGCTTTGGGAGGTTTCTATGGCTATATTAGCGACGGTGTGGACCCGGAAACCGGTGAGCTGATGTATCGTGACTTGAATCATGATGGTAAGATCTCATCTTCCGACCGTACTTATATCGGTGACCCGAATCCGGATTTCACTTATGGTATGACCAACACATTCTCTTGGAAAGGTTTTAATCTGAGTATCTTTATACAAGGTTCGTACGGAAATGATGTTTATAACGCTTCACGTATCGAAACGGAAGGTATGTATGATGGTAAGAATCAGTCGACCCGCGTGCTGGGACGCTGGAGAATACCCGGACAGATAACGGATGTGCCGAAAGCCAATTTTAAACTGTTGAATTCTACTTATTTCGTGGAGGATGGCAGTTATCTGCGGTTGAAAGACGTCTCTTTGTCATACAACGTGAAAGGCAAACTCTTGAAGAAATGGGGAATCACCCGTCTGCAACCTTATTTTACAGCTACCAACCTGCTGACGTGGACCAGTTACTCCGGTATGGATCCGGAAGTGAACCAATGGGGTAATAGCGGTACGGTGCAGGGTATCGACTGGGGAACTTACCCGCATTGCAGATCATACGTGTTTGGTATTAATGTTGAATTCTAATGAAAGGAAAGATTATGAAACTAAGAACTATATTTTGTGGATTGACGTCCGGTCTGTTATTGGGGATTTCTTCCTGTTCACTGGATTATGAGCCATTAGACACCTATTCGGATGTGACTGAAGGAATAACGGATAACGGAACGAAGATTGTGTTCAAGGATAAGGCAGCTGTTGAAAGCCATCTGACTACGCTTTACAATCAGATGCGTGATCGTCAGGAACATTGGTATGTGGATTTGCTGCTGATTGCGGATTCTCATTCAGACAATGCCTATGCAGGTACTACGGGAGCGGAAGTTGTTCCGTTTGAAAATAATTCTATTGAAGGATCGAATTCTGTATTGGAGCGTGACTGGAACCGGTATTTGGAGGATATTGCCCGTGCCAATAAGCTGATTTGCAACATCGACCTGGTGAAAGATAATTCATTGACTGCCGACGAACGGGCACAGTATAAAGCGGAAGCGGAGATATTCCGTGCTATGATTATGTTTGATATGGTGCGTCTTTGGGGAGACTTTCCGGTGATTACAACTGTGGCGGATGATATTACTTCGGATAATATTGAAGATGTATATTCCCAGTATTTTCCTGAGCAAAATACGGAACTTGAAGCTTACCAACAGATTGAGAAAGATTTATTGGATGCTGTGAAGTATGCACCGGACAATACACTGAGCAATAAGACATTATTCACCAAATCGGTGGCACGTACATTATTAGCTAAAATTTATGCAGAAAAGCCGTTGCGTGACTATACGAAGGTAATCCAATATTGTGATGAAGTGAAAGCGGATGGCTTCGATTTGGTAGAAGATTTCAGCGATTTGTTTGGCATGAACGATGCTAATACGGATGCGAAAGTACGTAATACAAAGGAAGCTATTCTTGAGGCACAGTTTACTCCCGGAGCGGGCAATTGGTGTTCGTGGATGTTCGGACGCGATTTGGTGAACTGGAATACCAACTTCACATGGGCGAAATGGGTAACTCCGTCACGTGACTTGATTAATGCTTTCAAGAAAGAAGGTGATGAGGTTCGTTTTAAAGAGTCGGTTGTTTATTATGACTGTTCGTGGAGCAATTATTATCCGTCGGATAATTATCCGTTCATGTATAAATGCCGTTCGGCCAATAGTAGTATTATAAAATATCGTTATGCTGATGTGTTGTTGCTGAAGGCAGAGGCATTGATAATGCAGGATACACCTGATTTGGAAGCGGCTGCCGGTATTATTGATGAAATACGGAAACGTGCCGGTTTGGGGAAACTTCCTTCATCTATCCGTGAAAACAAGAATTCCATGATTGACGCTTTGCTTAAAGAACGTCGGTTGGAGCTGGCTTTTGAAGGACAACGGTGGTTTGATTTAGTACGTCTGGACAAGGTAGAAGAAGTGATGAATGCTGTGTATGCGAAAGATTCAGGACGCAAGGCACAGGTTTATGCTTTCGATAAGAACTCCTATCGCTTGCCTATCCCGCAGTCAGTAATTGATGCGAATGATAAGATTCAACAGAATCCGGGTTATTAATATATTAGAAACTTAAGATTATGATAAACATGAGAAATATAGCATTGACTTTTTTAGGGTGCTTCACCATATTAGCTGCATGCAGCAACAGTGACGACGCAGAAAAACCGGTAGCACCTGTTCCAACCGGAGATGTGACGATTTATGCAACGACCAACAGCCTGACACGTGATTTAACCCGTGATGCGGTTAACTTCAGCTCGAAGGATAACCTGGCACCTACTTCTATCACGCTGGATCCTACAGAACAATACCAAACAATGGATGGTTTCGGGGCAGCCATAACGGGAGCTACCTGCTTTAATCTTTTACAGATGCAGCCGACGGACCGCCATGATTTCCTGACCGAAACATTCTCTGATAATAGTGGTTTCGGGTTTAGTTATATTCGTATTTCGATTGGTTGTTCGGACTTTTCGTTGAGCGAATATACTTGTTGCGATACGAAAGGAATAGAGAACTTTGCTTTGCAGAGTGAAGAGAAAAACTATATCTTGCCGATTCTGAAAGAGATTCTGTCCATTAATCCTTCTATTAAGATTATTGCAGCCCCCTGGACTTGCCCTTTGTGGATGAAGGTAAAGAGTTTGGAAGATCTTACCCCGCTGACGACGTGGACAAGCGGACAGCTGAATCCTGCTTATTATCAAGACTATGCTACCTATTTCGTAAAATGGGTACAGGCATTTAAGGCCGAAGGTATTGATATTTATGCTGTGACTCCTCAAAATGAACCATTGAATCATGGCAATTCGGCTTCGATGTACATGAGTTGGGAAGAACAGAGAGACTTTGTGAAAACTGCACTCGGACCTCAGTTCAAGGCTGCGAGATTGGATACAAAGATTTATGCCTATGATCATAATTATGATTACAGCAATCTTGAGGCAGAGAAACAGTATCCGGTCAAGATTTACGGTGATAGCGATGCATCCCAGTATATAGCCGGTGCAGCATATCACAATTATGGCGGCGATCGTGAGGAACTGCTGGAAATCCATAAAGCTTATCCCGAGAAAGAACTACTGTTTACGGAAACTTCTATCGGTACATGGAATAGCGGACGTGACTTGTCAAAGCGATTGCTGGAAGATATGAAAGAAGTTGCATTGGGAACAGTGAACAATTGGTGTAAAGGGGTGATTGTATGGAATCTGATGCTTGATAATGACCGTGCTCCCAATCGTGAAGGTGGTTGCCAGACTTGCTATGGAGCGGTGGATATCAGCAATAGTGACTATAAGACAATCATTCGTAACTCACATTATTATATTATTGCCCATCTTTCAAGTGTAGTGAAACCGGGCGCAGTACGTATCGGTGCATCCGGCTATTCCGACAGCAATATTATGTATTCTGCTTTCGAGAATACGGATGGTACATACGCCTTTGTTTTGATGAATAACAATGAGAAGACAAAGAGGATAACTATCAGTGATGGTAAACGTCATTTTGCTTATGATGTTCCTGGCAAGTCTGTGACCTCTTACCGTTGGGCGAAGTTGAAATAAGAACCTTAAAAGTATAAAGACATGAATAAAAGTATCTATATAATATTGGCATTGGTAGGAATACTGGTCATGAATTCCTGTAGTGACGATGAATTCCTTTCGGGTAATCCGGATATGGAACTCGGAGCTGGGAAAGTAAGTGCGCTTTATGGCGATAGTCTCCCGTTCACCATTAAGGCTTCGGATGTGGATGTACCTCTTTCTACTTTGAAAGCGAAACTTTTTTATGGAGAGGAATTGGTGTCGGAAACTGTGATTCGCACCAAGACAAGTGGTAGCGATTATACGGGCAAAGTCTTTGTGCCTTATTATCCCAACGTGATTGATGGTAGGGCTACTTTGAAGTTTGTCCTTCAGAATATCCATTTCACTACTACGGAAATGGAGCGGGAGGTTGTTTTGTCCCGACCGGACTTCCCTTATGTCACTTTGGTTGACGAAATGGGTGAAGAATATCTGATGAAGAGGCAGTCTCTGTATAATTATAGTGTGACCGGTAGATTTCCTCAAGATATGAAGGCTTATTTTAAAACCCCGAAAGTCGGTGAAAACGGCAACGAACTGACTTTCGGATGGGATAATGAGAATCAGCTTTCGGAAGGGAAGAATGTGGATCCCATCACTTTCTCCGGTACGGAGGCAGAACCTTATGAGGTAACTTTCAATGTGCTTACATACGCAGTTTCTCCATTGGTCAATGTATTGTTTGACGGAGAGAAGATGATAGCACAGGATGCGAATACTTATCTGATACAGAAATCATTTACTCAGGGACAGTCCATAGTAGTTGTGGGTATAGATCTGGATGGCTGGTGGATTAATCCGGATTATTTTAGGAAAGAATCCAATGGCACATTGACTTTCTTACCGGTGAATGGCAAGTATCGTGTAGTAGCTAATATGAAGCAGAAATATTTTAGTGTGACCCGCATGAACGGTGATGAGGAGGCTACTCTTTCTGATGACGGACATGGTGCTATTTGGTTAATGGGTTGGGGAGTCGGCTCTCCTTCATTGGATAGCCAGTTTGGGTGGAATATCGGAAGCAACTATTGTATGCCGGAAATTTCATCAAAGAAATATCAGTTTACCGGAGTGGCAGGCCCTGAACATGGTTCATCAATAGGACAGCGTTTCCGTTTTGATTATATAAGTGCTAAGTTCTTCTTCCAGAATGGTTATGGAGGAGAATTTTCTCAGATAACATTGGCTTCCGGTACAGAAGCATTGTTGAAGTTGACAGATAGCAAAAATTTTGAACTTGCTAATGATGTAAAGCTGGAAGAGGGAGCGACCTATGTACTTACTGTTGATTTGACAGCCGGAAATGATAAGGCAGTAATTTCTTTCAAGAAGATTTCAGATGGAGAGGTGAAACCGCAACCGACACTAGTACAGACATTGTATTTTGATTTCGGTGGTAATGAAAGTGGAACTCGCGGGGAACCGACAGTCTCCCCGGATAATAATGGAAATTACTGGAATAATATTATTAATAATGATGGATTTTATGCAAAGAAGGGCTCTGTTTATACCAATTTTGTAAATTCAAGGAATGATCAGACAGGCTTTTCATTGACGTTGAATTCACGTTTTACGGCTAATAAAGCAGGTGGTTTGACGAATCCGGATAAAGACAAATTAGGTGATTTAGCAGTGATTACAGCCACCGGTGATTATTTCTTCTTAGAAAAGTTGGAAGATAATGGTAACTTTACTCTTTCGGGCTTGGATAAAAATAAAGGGTACAAATTTTATATGTTTGCTAGTCGAGACGCAACTCAGATTCGTACAGCACGCTACACGATAGCTGGTACAAACGAATGGGCAGGAGAATTACAGGCGGCCGACACCGATTGTGGAGGTACTGGGAAGAATCATAATGTAGAGAATATCTGTGAATCGGATTGGGTGTATCCGGATGAAGAAGGAAAGATTTTGTTTACAGTCTCCCGTGCGACAGGTGATTATATCCCTTTGAATATCATGAAAATGGAAGAATGGTCCGGCATACGATAACTATATCATATATTAATCTATAAAAAGAAGGGACATGAAAAAACATATACTTTTGGTTATGGCACTCTTTGGAGTGCTTACTATTGGGTCTTGCAATGACGATGAGCCTGTTGTTTCTCCCATACCGGGGGAAGACGAAGAGGTAGTGATACCTGCGCCGGAGCCTATCAATCCTGTATTGGTACAAACTCTTTATTTTGATTTTGGTTCGGTAGGAGGGGGAACGAGAGGGTCTCAAACTGAAAGTCCGGATGAGAACGGACACTATTGGAATAACATTTATAATAATGATGGGATTTATGCTGCTGTTAACTCTGTATTTGAAGACTTTGTTAACTCGGAAGGTACTTCCGTAGGCTATAAACTGACGTTGAATACCCGTTTTTCTACTAATGGAGGTTCTGGCGGAGGTGGTTTGTTAACTCCTGACGCAGAGTTGTTGAAAGATTTTGCCGTATCTACAGCTACAGAAGATTATTTCTATATAGAGAGTGGGGAGAATGGCAATAACTTTACCATTTCCGGCTTGGATAAGGAGAAGGCATATAAGTTCTATGCGTTTGGTAGCCGAAGTGCCACAGAGAAACGTGTTGCTTATTATACGATGTCCGGGTTGAACAGTTATCAAGGTGAGTTGCAGATTGCCGGAACAAATTTAGGCGGAGAAGGGGTTAACCAGAATATTGCTAATATCTGCGAGTCCGGATTAGTCTATCCGGATGAAGAAGGCACCTTGACCTTTGCTGTTTCTCGTAGTACGGGAGCATATATGGCAATAAATGCTTTGAAGCTAGAAGAATATACCGATGTAGAACGTCCCCAAACATTTACTTCGTTGACAATAACCGGTAGTGCGGTAGAAGAAGGAGAAGTGCCTATGCACATGATTTCTCCGACAGACAAGGTAAGTAATAAGTTTGAAGCTTTTTTGTCACTTCAATCGGGTAAGTTTTCTTTCAAGGGGGTAACATCGGAGGGTGTATCTACTGATATTGGAAAGGGACATGAACCTGGTGTTGTGGCGATGAATAGTTACGGTATCTCGGCAGAGGTGACAGGTCCGGTATATATTGTAGTGGATATGTCAAAGAAGAGTTATACCATTACTCCGGTAGAAGAATGGAGTATTGTTGGGAGTGTTACGGAAGGAGGTTGGAATGCCGGAGCTGGTGTACCGCTTGCCTATCAAGGTAAAGGTGTATGGGGTGGACGGGTAAAACTGACCGGACTTGGTACGGCAAGTGACCGTGCCCGCTTCAACTTTATTATGAACAAAAGTTGGGATTATACAATGAAACGTATTTCTGATACTCCTAATGAAGTGGCTTTCTCCAATTCTGGCTATTCTTCCAGTGATATAAATTTGAATCATGGTACGTATAATATCACTTTAGATCTCCGTCGTTTCGCTTTCTATATTGATTGTGGTGAAGAAGGTATAGATCCTTTTAAGATTTCTGTAATGGGATCTTCTGTCGCTAACGGACAGGGGGCAGACAGTAATCATGGTTATGCCTATATGTTCGGTGAATTGCAGGACGAGCGTTTCAAGAATCAGGAGACCCGTCTGCCATGGTATACATCTGGTATTTCTATTGGTGGAAACAGTACATTGAATTTGTTGGCTCGTTACAATGATTTGTTGTATGACTGCGGCAAGTATGTTATCTTCGGACTTTCTTTGGGTAATGAGGGAATACATGGGGCTGCCGATCAGCAGGCTATCTATAATCAATTCAAAGACAATATGCAGACTTTGATTAGTAAAGCGCGTGAAGACGGTAAATATCCCGTGATGATGAATAATTATACTCGTGGAGATTTTGAGGAGAGCGATTATAGATATGTAAAACAGATGAATCTGCTGATTCATGAGTGGGATCTTCCTTCTGTCAATATGTTAGGTGCAATAGATAACGGTAGTGGTAAATGGGCAGACGGTTATCAGAATGGTACGGATCTTTATCATCCGAATACAGAAGGACACCGTGAATTCCTTTATGCTATGGTTCCTTCGTTGTTTGATGCAATAGAAGCTGGTAAGACTCTTCCTGCACGTGTCTCCGGAACTTCATATACTTTGGCGGGAAAGGTTTTGGAATTTACTCCGGAAGAAACAGTACATCCGTTTACAATCTCTTTTAAGGTGAAAGGTGCTACAGATGGAACGATTGCCACTTTTACAAATGGTGGCAATACTATGGGAACTTTGAAGATTCAGGAGGGAAAAGTAGTATATAACTCTCCATCGCAAGGTAAAATAGTAGGTGGAAATGTTACGGATAATCAATGGCATGTAGTATCTTTGACACATTATTATGCACAAGGACGTACATTGCTATACACCGATAAGAGTTTAGCAGGAGAATTGAACGAGAAACTGACTGTAGGTAAGTTTATTATCGGTGATAATAGTTCTACAGAGGGCAGAGAGTACAGTGAACTGTTCTTCTACCGTTCGGCAATGAATGAGGAAGAAATAAACAAACTTTGTGATGGAAGTATGTTGAAGTCCAGTTTGGAAATCTATGCTCCGTTGGATGGTTCGAAATCAACAATTGAGAATCTGGCTCAAAGTATGAATACTGTGGTAGTAAAGTCTGAATAAGAATAGAAATTATATGAATATGAAATTCAAAGCAATGTTGCTTGGCCTGTCCATAATGACCGCATTGCCTGTCTGTGCGCAGAAACCGGTATATTTGGATACAAACAAGCCAATCGAAGAGCGAGTGAAAGATGCGTTGAACCGGATGACTCTTGAAGAAAAGGTCAGGATGATTCATGCACAGTCTAAATTTAGTTCGGCAGGCGTACCCCGTCTCGGTATTCCGGAAGTATGGGCTACCGATGGGCCTCACGGTATCCGTCCGGAAGTATTATGGGATGAATGGAATCAGGCAGGATGGACAAACGATTCTTGTATTGCTTATCCCGCACTCACATGCCTTGCCGCGACATGGAATCCCGAAATGTCCTACCTTTATGGAAAAAGTATCGGTGAAGAAGCACGCTACCGGAAGAAAGACATTCTGTTAGGCCCCGGTGTGAATATTTATCGTACCCCTTTGAATGGACGTAATTTTGAATATATGGGCGAAGATCCTTATTTGTCTTCCATTATGGTAGTTCCTTACATCAAGGGGGTACAGGAAAACGGAGTGGCTGCCTGTGTGAAACATTATGCGTTGAATAATCAGGAGTTCAACCGGCATACAACTAATGTTGAAGTAAGCGACCGTGCTCTTTATGAGATATATCTGCCGGCCTTTAAAGCTGCTGTTCAGAAAGGGGGAACTTGGTCGATAATGGGTTCCTATAACCTTTATCAAGGACAACATGGTTGCCACAATAAACGTTTGCTCAAAGACATTCTTCGGGATGAATGGGGTTTCGACGGAGTAGTGGTGTCTGACTGGGGAGGTGTGCATCATACCGAACAGGCCATCTATAACGGTATGGATCTGGAGTTTGGTTCGTGGACAAACGGATTATCTGCCGGAACGAGAAACGCTTACGATAATTACTATTTGGCTTTCCCTTATCTGCGGTTGATAAAGGAAGGGAAAGTCGGTACAAAAGAGTTGGATGAAAAGGTAAGCAATGTCCTTCGTCTGATTTTCCGCACCTCAATGGATCCGAATAAACCGTTCGGTTCTTTAGGCTCTCCCGAGCACGGACAAGCCGGACGAAAGATTGGCGAGGAGGGAATTGTTCTTTTGCAGAATAATAATAACGTGTTGCCTATCGATCTGAACAAAGCGAAGAAGATTGCTGTTATCGGTGAGAATGCGATTAAGATGATGACAGTAGGCGGTGGTAGTTCTTCTTTGAAAGTGAAATATGAGGTTTCTCCGTTGGATGGATTGAAAAATCGAGTGGGATCGCAGGCAGAGGTTGTATATGCCCGTGGGTATGTCGGTGATCCGACAGGAGAATATAATGGAGTGAAGACCGGACAGAACTTGAAAGATGACCGTTCGGAAGATGAACTCCTTGCTGAGGCTCTGCAGGTGGCTAAAGATGCTGATTATGTAATCTTTTTCGGTGGTCTGAATAAGAGTAGCCATCAGGACTGTGAAGATTCGGACCGTGTTTCTTTAGGTTTGCCATACGCACAGGATAGAGTGATTAGTGAACTTGCAAAGGTAAATAAAAACCTGATTGTGGTTAATATTTCCGGTAATGCGGTAGCCATGCCCTGGGTGAATGAAGTGCCTGCTATTGTTCAGGGATGGTTTCTAGGTTCGGAAGCCGGAACGGCTCTTGCCTCCGTATTAGTAGGAGACGCCAATCCTTCGGGAAAGCTTCCTTTCACCTTCCCGGCAAAACTGGAAGATGTGGGTGCTCATAAATTAGGAGAATATCCGGGCAATAAAGAAGAATTGGCACAGTCTAAACATAAGGGAGATACTATTAATGAAATCTATCGTGAGGATATCTTTGTAGGTTATCGTTGGGCGGATAAAGAAAAGATCAAACCGTTGTTCCCGTTCGGACACGGATTGAGCTACACTACTTTCGCCTATGGAAAGCCTTCGGCTGACAAGAAAACAATGACAGCAGATGATACTATCTCTTTCACGGTCAATGTGAAGAATACAGGAACTCGTGAGGGGCAAGAAGTTGTTCAGCTTTATATCAGCGATAAGAAATCCTCTCTCCCTCGTCCGATCAAAGAGTTGAAAGGTTTCCAGAAAGTGAAACTGGCTCCGGGAGAAGAGAAAGCGGTAACGCTGACGATTGATAAGAAAGCATTGAGCTTCTTTGATGATGCCAAACACGAATGGGTGGCCGAACCGGGCAAGTTTGAAGCAATTATCGGTAGTTCATCCAGGGATATTAAAGGTATTGTACCATTTGAGTTGAAATAGGTAGATGTTTGGTTAGAGATTTTTTTAAGGAGATGACAGAGAGTCTGGGTACTCGGAAAACGCTAAGTGATTGCAACAAATCGACTTAGCGTTTTTTTATTGCCTAATTTTCCCAGCGTTTGCAAAAAAATAGTAAGAAAGTAGTCGTTTCGCTTGGTAAAGTGTTGTATCAGAAGTAATTTTGGGAAAAATAACAATCAAGGTAACTTATGATGGAAAAGGGTATTTGGCAGGAAATAGAGGAACTGTATATGGAGTTTCAGCAACTCGGTATCAGTCAGTCGGTGGACTATGAGAAGTACTACCTCTATTCTCTTATTACCCATTCTACAGCCATTGAGGGTTCTACACTAACCGAAATGGATGCACAGCTTCTTTTCGATGAAGGTGTAACAGCTAAAGGAAAGCCATTGGTATATCATCTGATGAATGAGGACTTGAAGAAAGCATACGAGCTTGCTAAAAAGGAAGCGCAACGCAATACTGTTATAACTCCTGCTTTTTTGCGGAAGTTAAACGCTACTTTGATGCGGACAACAGGGGGAAGGCATAATACAATAGGCGGCTCTTTCGATTCTTCCAGAGGTGAGTTCCGTTTGTGTGGCGTTACGGCTGGTGTAGGTGGGCGTTCTTATATGGGTTATCAAAAAGTACCTGTTAAAGTAGAAGAACTTTGTTTCTTGTTGCAGGAACGGCAAAAGAATGTGGAAACGTTCCGTGAACAATACGAATTAAGTTTTAATGCTCACCTCAATTTAGTGACTATTCATCCTTGGGTGGATGGCAACGGGAGAGCAGCTCGCTTATTGATGAACTATATTCAATTCTGCTATCGTCTTTTCCCTGCAAAGATATTTAAGGAAGATAGAGCCGATTATATACTTTCTTTACAGCAGTCGCAAGATGAGGAAACCAGTCAGCCTTTCTTGGACTTTATGGCAACACAACTGAAAAAATCCCTTTCTTTGGAGATTGAAAGGGATCATACTTTCCGGGAAAGAGGATTCAGCTTTATGTTTTAGTTGTTAGGTTTCCAGTTTATCCAGGTTGCCTTTTTCCATAACCACTCTAATGGTCCCTGACGATGTGAGCAAAGCCACCAATTACAGAAAAAGTATTGTAAAAAGAATACGCATACACCAATAAGAATGCATGCTGTAATGCCTGTATGCAGATAAAGACCTAATCCCCAATTGTAAAACAAGAATCCTCCGATCAAAGATTGCGATAGATAGTTTGTCAGACTCATGCGGCCATAAGGTGCAAATTTATGAAGGACATGTTTCAGTTTTGTCAGGTAATAAACGAGTATAATCCCTGCAAACATGATTCCGGTAAATGCAATATTTGAAAGTGATTTCAGTAGAAGGACAGAAGGTACAAGTAGTGCCTCCCTGCTTATAAAGTCGGGAAGTATATCTATCAAACCATAAAGAGGGAAAAATGCTGTAACGGCTATGATGAATACTTTAAGCCAGATTTTTATATTTTTTTCTGAGTAGAGAAATACATTGCTGCGTCCTATGATCATACCTACCATAAATAATCCTGCGGTTTGGGTAACCCTTCCATGTAAGAGCATCCACCCCATATTAGCAACATTACCCGTCCAAATGGCAGTTTTGCACATTTTGAGGAAAGAACCTTCTTTCTGAGCAGCATTGACTAACTCCCAGTATGGAGCATCAAGATCAGCATTAATCATATAGTCGGGGTTGATGAGTGCATAAATTATTTGTCCCAATTCAATAGGTTGAAGTAGAAGAATGACTGCTATGATCGTGACTGTTCGGGTAGAGAGTCGGCAGACTGCGATCAGTACATAACCAAGCAAGGCGTAGAGTACCAATATTTCACCCGGAAATAAAGCCGAATTAATACAAGCTATAAAAAGAAGTAATACTAACCGCCAGGCAAACCGCCCACGAAAATCTTTCCCTTTAAGTTTTTGTGAATTGTCTTGAATAAAAAAACTAAATCCAAAAAGCAACGCAAAGATGCAGTATGCCTTACCGGAAAAGGTGAAAAATACACTATCCCAAATTACCCTATCCGTAAATATCAGAAAGTTACAGGTCTCTTCCGGAAAGCTATTGAGACTAAACCGTTCGATAAAATGGATAAGTGTAATTCCCATTACAGCGAACCCACGTAGCACATCAGCTATTTCTATACGATTATTATGGGGTAATGTGTTAGATAAATGCATACTTTTTAGAATTTAAAATGTTAACGTACTTTTTCAGATGCAAATTTAACGCAGCCCTTTTATAGTTTTGGAAAAATACTGTTCAATAAAGAGCAAAATATGACTTTTATGTGCTTTGTATGATTGACGATGCTTTCTGCCTTTTACAGTTAGTCTATTGATAATTAGTCTT